>Ga0335080_10002274_pt1 | contig 19095 bp, 17 predicted proteins | sample Lox_Sample_34_FD_206720 | JGI IMG/M metagenome (GOLD analysis project Ga0335080, IMG submission 206720) | Soil microbial communities from Loxahatchee National Wildlife Refuge, Florida, United States - Lox_Sample_3.4 | ecosystem: Environmental > Terrestrial > Soil > Wetlands | place: USA...
TTGCCATCAAACGTGCACACGGGAGCCTGCTCATCCTCGAGCACGCGCAGCTTGAAGTGCGTTCCCTTGGCCTTGAGTTCGTTCAGTTGATCGGTAAGAAATGAAAGCGGATTGGTGCGGGTAGCAGTAGGCATGAGTCATTCCTCAGAACGGTTATTCAGCCTAATAGTCTACAACCACCATGAACCGTCGAGTTGAGCCGTCGCAATGCCGTAGTGGGTCATTACTCTCGTGCTCCTGCTGTGCGCCAAATCACAGCGGAAAGCCTCCTCACCCACCACAATCGTCTACGGAGGCTTTTTTCGCTGTGCTTCGTCTTGATTATCTTTCTTGCGTGTTGACCATCGTATCCACGGTTCTAGTTGGGCGCCGCTGCTGGGAAGGCTGGGCGCTGGCGACGGTCAACAGCGTTATCATCTGCGTCATTGCCGTCAGAACCGCGCAATTCGGTTTTGTTCCCGCCAACGTTTTCTGCATTGCCATGAGCGTCATCAACCTGCACTCCTGGCGCAAGAGAGAGCGAAACTGCGATCCGATCTAAACAGCGAGATCGCGGTAAAACCCGCGGACCCCTGTTCTTTCTTCGACGAGTTTGCAGAATAACGTCCTGTCTCGATGAAGGCCGGTGTGCATGATCTGAACATTCCCACCTGCCACCAGCATTTTGCTAATAGCATCTCGTGGACCGCTCGGAACCACGCTGGCGAGCGAATCGACCTCATTCCATCGAATACGCTTCACCGATCCGAATATTTGTCGCTGCCAGATTCCGTCTTCATCAAAATGAATTGCACGCGGCCATGCGAGAAAGACGCCAACAATCCCGATCGCTGGCAACAACTGCAACCACAATTCCTCCTTCTCCGCATAAAACATCCATGCAATTAGAGGGGCGCTTATAAGAACCAACAGGAATCCGAATCGTATTAAAGGCGTAGCCGAAAATGTGCGCTTCACAACACAGTTATACAACGGAGGGTGCGCCCATCCTTACGTCCCGTTCTTTGCGACGTAGGGTGGGGAACTCGAATCATGTTCCTCATTTCTCCTTCGCCTGCCCCAGCGCCGCCACCCTCCCCTTCACCGCGCGCAAATAATCCCCCGGCGCGATCAGTATTTGCAGGCCTCGCATCCCGGCCGAAATCGAAACCACTTCAAACAGCTCAATCGTCTCGTCCACAAACACCGGATACTCGCGCTTGGCGGCCAGCGCCGTCACGCCTCCGCGAATGTAGCCGGTGAGCGCCTGCAGTTCCTTCACCGCCACCAGCTCCATCTTCTTCTCGCCCGCGGCCGCGGCCAGCGCCTTCAGGTCAAGTTCCTGGTTTCCCGGCACGACGGCCATCACCACCCCATGCCAGTCCTTACCCGTCGCCCCGCTCGGCGATCCTGCTGGAGATCGACCGCCCGCGGGCCGCGCGACAAGCGTCTTGAACACTTGTTCCGCCGGCAGCCCGAGCTTCGCCGCCACCGTCTCGGCCGCCAGGTCGTTCTCATCAACTTCGTAGGCTCTCAGCTCGTAACGAATCCCGAGCTGGTCGAGCAGCCGCGCTGCGTTGGTCTTCGCTCTGGAAAGGTCTGCTTTCGACATAGGTGGTTGACGTACAAAAACCTTATCACCAGGCCTCCGGATTCAACCGCGCCACGGTAGCTCCCTCCGGGCACGTTCCGCAAAGGCTTAGCGCCCGGCTCCGCCATCCCGAGGCCTTCAATTCCCCACGAGCGAATTCGCGCTTCGTTGTATCCTCATTGGCAGGAGGCTCGACATGCGTCTCTTGCTGCATTGGCTTATCAGCGCCCTCGCGCTGTGGATTGTCGCTCATTTTGTGCCCGGCATCTATGTCAGCGGCCCGAAAGCCGCGCTGGTCGCGGCCCTCGTGATCGGCCTGATCAACGCTACCCTGGGGTTGCTCATTAAGGTGCTCACATTCCCGCTGACCATCGTGACGCTTGGGCTGTTCTGGTTCGTAATCAATGCGCTCATGCTCGAGCTCGCTGCCATGTTCGTGCGAGGCTTCGAGGTTCGCGGCTTCTTCGCCGCCTTTGTTGGCGCAATCTGCATGATGATCGTGAGCTCGATCCTGCAGTGGCTCCTGATGCCTAAAAGGCAGAACTAGATACGGGCGGTCCCGGGCCGGGGTTTCAACAGTGGCGCCAAAGTGCATCAGGACCACCGGTCCATTTGAGTCCGGAGTTGTCCGGAGCGGCGCAATTCCTGTAGAATCAAGGTTTCGGCATCAGCCTTGGAAGGATTCTTCAGTCATGGCACGAGTTTGTGATATCTGCGGCAAGGGGCCGCAGTTCGGTAATACCATCAGCCACGCTCATAACGTGAGCAAGCGCCGCTGGAACGTCAACTTGCGGCCAGTTCACGCCAAAGTTGGGGCCACCACGAAGCACATGCGGGTGTGCACGGCCTGCCTGCGCAGCGGCAAAGTGGTCAAAGCGTAACCGGCGAGCCCTGGGGAGACGGGCATCACGCCCGTCCCTTTCGCCAGGATCAGCAACCCCCGTTCCTACTTCACTTCCAGCAATTCCACGTCGAAAATCAGCGTGGAGTTGGGTGGAATCAGCCCGTTTCCGACGTTACGTGAGCCGTAAGCCAGTTCGGCAGGAATCTTCAGTTGCCGCTTGCCGCCGATTTTCATCCCCGCGACGCCTTCATCCCAGCCCTTGATGACCTGCCCCGCCCCCAGCATAAACTCAAAGGGCTGCTTGCCCACGGAGCTATCGAACATCTTTCCATTCGTGAGCCAGCCCGTGTAGTTGACCTTCACCTTGTGCCCGGTCTTCGCCTCGGCGCCGGTACCCGCCTTGATGTCCCAATATTGGAGGCCGCTGGCGGTCTTGGTGGGTTCGCCCGTAACCTTGGTAGGGGCGGTGGGCGGAGCCGTCTGCGCCACTGTCCACAGCAGGAGACCTAGAATCGTTGCCACTATGCCAAGTGTTTTCATTTTTTTCTTCCCGATTATCCTTCCTGATTATGCTTGGTGATCGTCTTTCGTGTTTTGTGTTTCTCGGAACAGAGTTCTAACGTTCCGATTGTACTTTTGCAATCCGACTTCTGCCTTCTGGCTTGATTTTATGCCAGAGCGATCGCGTCGATCTCTACCAGCACATCCTTGGGAAGCCGCGCCACTTCCACGGTCGAGCGGGCCGGCGGCGACTGCTTGAAGTAACGCCCATAGGTTTCGTTCATCGCCGCAAAGTCTCCCATGTTCTTGAGAAACACGGTGCAGCGAACAACTTTCTCAAGGCTGCTGCCGGACGTCTCGAGAATTGCCGCCAGGTTCTTGAGCACGCGCTCGGTCTGGGCCGCCACGTCCCCCGAGATCACCTGCTGGGTCGCGGGGTCGATTGCGACCTGCCCCGAGGTAAACACGAAGCCCGCCGCGCGAATCGCCTGCGAATAGGGCCCGATCGCCTGCGGGGCCTGGTTGGTCGAAATCACATCGCGCATTAGGTCTCCAGTCCTGGGTGGTTCTGTTGCGATGACAAATGAAAGGTGATTAACGCAGATTGGGATGGTCGAAGTCAAACGGAACAGAATGCCGGTATCGGCGCGAATGGGTTGGGCCGGTTAACGGAACCGCAATACCATCCATTCTTCGTCAACATAGCGCTCGCCCTCCTTAAGAGCGCGCGGCTCGCGTCCCCAGACCCGAAATCCCAGGGACTCGTAGAGTTTCCTGGCAACAGGTTGCGTCTCCCCAACGCTCAGGTCAACCTGTTCGAGACCAGGCAGCGATTTAGCTTTTCGCAGGAGTTCCGTCATGACGCGGCGCGCTATCGACTTTCCCCGGTGCTCCTCTGCCACGTAAACGCCGAAGATATGACCTTTGTGGCGGATCTTGTCGCCTGTCTGGCGATAGAAGCCCGCCATTCCGGCGAGTTTGCCATCCACGAATGCTCCCACCACGAAGCTGGGATTGTCCGAGTGCGGCCGCAGCCGCTCGGCGATCTCGGCGATCGTCATCCGGCGATGTTCCGACGCCGCCTCGGTAAAGGCAAGCGGCTCGCGCTCCAGCGATTCAAGACGGAAATGCCAGTAGGCTTCCGCGTCGGAGGCGTCAAGCACGCGGCATTCGATGGTGGGCGGGGGTGTGGGGGGAGAAGTCATGATCGTCAAAGTATGCGCTTTGGGCAGCCTGCAGGTTGCCGCCCTTGAAATACCAGCCTTCTAAAATAACGAGCTTTGCCGGCGATTGGGTGTGATCCCAAAATGCTCGTATGCCAGTTGCGTCGCAACGCGCCCGCGCGGAGTGCGGTTCAAGAATCCGATCTGCATTAAAAACGGCTCGTAAATTTCCTCGATCGCGTCCGGTTCTTCCGCCAGCGCGGCCGCCAGCGTGTTCACGCCTACCGGGCCGCCCTGGTATTTCTCGATGATCGTCAGCAGCAGCTTACGGTCAATCTCATCGAACCCGTGCTGGTCCACTTCGAGCATCGAGAGCGCGGCCTGCGCCGTCGTCTGGTCGATGTTTCCCGCGGCCCGTACCTGCGCATAGTCGCGCACGCGTCGCAGCAGACGGTTGGCGATGCGCGGAGTGCCTCGCGAGCGGCCGGCAATCTCTGTCGCGCCCGCGCGGTCGATCTTGACGCCCAAAATTTCGGCGGAGCGCTCGATGATGATGCGCAGATCGTCGCTGGTGTAAAACTCCAGCCGCAGCAAGAGGCCAAAACGCGACCGCAGCGGCGCCGAAAGCAGGCCGGCGCGGGTGGTTGCCCCCACGAACGTGAATGGCTTCACATCCATGGTGTGCGTCCGCGCCGACGGTCCCTGCCCAATCATGATGTCGAGCTTGTAATCCTCAAGCGCCGAATAGAGCAGCTCTTCCAGCACCGGCTGCATGCGGTGCACTTCATCGATAAACAGCACCTGCCGCTCGCGAAGGTTTGTGAGAATCGCGGTCAGATCGCCCTTGATCTGCAGCGTAGGCCCGGAGGTTTGCTGGAACGCAACGCCGAGTTCGTTGGCGATGATATTGGCCAGCGTGGTTTTGCCCAAGCCGGGGGGACCGTACAGCAGGACGTGATCAAGCGCCTCGCCGCGGGATTTCGCGGCCTCAATCGCGACGTCCAGGTTCTCCTTGACCTTCGATTGCCCGATGAACTCCGCCAGCCGCTGCGGCCGCAGCTTCAGCTCAAAGGAGGAATCGTCTTCGACCGGAGCGGCCGAGACGAGTCGATCCTTGAGATGCAATGCGGGATTGTCTTTCGCGGGAGCCACTGTGCGAGATGTTAGCAGAAGAGAGATTGTGCAGGGCAGGACGGTTCGTACTACCAGCTTGTTCCCTGCCTCATTTGTAAGCCGCAGCTCCGGCCGGGCATTGGCTCAGCTCGAAATCGCGCGGCCATCCCGCGCGGGTCTACTGCCCGGTTTGGGAGGAAAATCCTAGCTTATCCGCGACGGCCTGCAATTCTTTCAGGAGCTTTGAAATCGGCATCCCTTCGTACCTCTTGACGAGCGGATCGCGGCCATACGCGATCACGACCGGAGTCAGGCTGGACTCAAGCTCTGCATTGCACTTCCCCGTATTCTCCGGCAGGACACCGGCGCAAGTCTGGTCGGGCACCTTACTCGGGTCGTCCTTGAGGGCAAACATTCCCTGAACGCCGTCGCCGCCTGCCAGGCGCAGTCCCTGAATCAGTTGTGTTTCACTTCCTTGAGAGTGCCGCAAGAACAAAACGTAGGGACCGTAGGAACTCACCCCTCTCCAGTCGGCTCCCTCCGGCATGGTCGAGGCCCCAAGAAACAGGCCTTTGCGGCCCGGATCGGGTTCGCACGTGACCGAACCGGCCGGTACCGCGAAGGTCAGCAATTCGCCGGGCTGATGGGATCCCTTCCATGTCCGCAACACTCTCACGTCGAAGTATTGCACCGCTTCCTCCCCCGAGGGAGAAACGGTATCGATATGGGCGAGGAAGGCGCTGGCCAGTACAACGTCCTCGCTCCTGGTCATGAGAGCAGGAAGATTTTGTTCGAGCGTAGATGGGTCGACAGGCCGCAAGTGGCTATAAGCCTGGCTGTCGGCGCGAACATGCTGACACAGGAGGCTAGCGGCGATCACGTCAGGCTTCTGCTCGGCAGCGATGTCCTTAACACGTTTCTCGGACCCCAAATCCTGCGCCACGCCGGTTCCACAGATGGCGGCAACAAGGAAAGATAGCCACACAAAGCGCGCGCTTGTTTTCACGGAGAATCTCCTCTGGGTCGAGAATACGCCCGGTTGCTTATTTCGGGACCTTTCTTCGTCCACGCGATTGGCCACTCCCTATTGCCCAATTACGCCCAGACGGACACCTTTGAGCTTGCCGGTGTCGAACCACGCGACTTTCTGCCCAAACCAGGTCTTCGCGCCGCCCAGCCTGTACTTCTTCGTCGCGCCCGCAAAATCCTTGCTCGCCAGCAGAATCGCCACCGGAGACTCCCCGAACTTGGCAATTCGCTCCGCAACCCAGCCTCCGCCCGAAGGTGCAACCAGAATGACCGGCTCGCCTGGAAAATACGCCATCCTCCCCCAATCCTTCTGATTTTCTGTCAGCGGTTCCGACCAGCCATAGGCCTTGCGAAACATCGAAATCGAAGCATCGAGATTGCTGACCGCAACCACGATATTCTCCACCCCCGAAACCGGCGCGCCCTTCACGCTGGCGGACGTCTGCACCCGCCATGCCCGGGGCGTCTCGTCTTCAATCATGAAAGGCATTACGGCTCCGGGTGTGCCCGTTCCCACATACGCCCTCATCCATTCCACCGACATGCCGTCGGGTCGTTTGCGGCTCCCGCGGTCGGGAGCCGTGACCGCGATCCCGATTTTTTTTAGCCGGTCAACCTCCTGCAGCAGAACGTTTGTGCCCACCGCCCATGCGCAGGTCACCGCATCCTCTCCCATGAATCTTGCCCATTCCGAACCCGCGCTTGCTCCCGCCTTCACCGGCGCGATTAACTCGATGTACGTTCCATCATCGAAGCCGATGGCGGCCATCTGCGTGATCCCGTTGCCATGGGGCCCCCCGAAATCGGGCGAGAGGCCAACGTCGGTGAATATCTGCTTGAGCGTGTCAAGGTTCGACCCGCAGACGGATGTGTGGTCGAGTTCGAGCACGTCCGTTTTGTTGTCCTGGGACACAGCCGGCACAGAAATAACGAGAGAAAGAAGAATAAGAGCAAAGGCGGGCGTGGATGAAATGGCGTGAAATGGCCTACCCGGAAACAGACCCCGGGCAGTCGAAGGATTCGGCCTGAGCATGAGAAACCTCCTGGGCAAGCTGAACAGTGCATGGTACGCCAGAACGAGGGATCAGGGAACGATTTCGTGGGGGCGGTGAGGCCTAGAGCAGCACAATACTGATACCGCGGTTTCCGCGGCCAAGGTCACGGTCGCGTTTCAGCTCCCGGTATTTATGCAAGACGGCCCACGTGGGTTCGTTCGAAACGCGCCAGTCCTCGCCCGGAATGAATGTGCGGATCTGACTTTCCCGCTCCAGGCGGGCGAGTTCGGCTTGGACTGCCTGGCGAATCGCACCTCCTTCGCCGCTCGAACCATAACCGTGAATAATCTTCAGCAAGATAACCCGGTTGCGACGGGCACGCTCCAGCTCCGTCGTCAGACGCGCCAAGGCTTGCGGAATTGCTGGGCGTCCTTCTTCGAGATTCGCTACATAGGTACGGAGACTCATCCTCAGCTATGTGAGTCTTTACTCTTCTTCTTCCTTAACCTCGCCGCGTAGCGCCTTGGCCTTCTCGATGATCTTTTCCTGCAGCTGGGACGGCACCACGTCGTAGTGGTGCATTTCCATGTTGAAGCTGCCGCGCCCCTGCGTCATGGAAGTGAGGTCGGCGCCATAGGTCAACATCTCCGCCATGGGAGCCTCGGCCTTGACGACAGTGTTCCCGGCCTTGTTGTCCATGCCCTGGATTCGACCCCGGCGGCTGTTCAGATCGCCCATGATCGTTCCCGCAAATTCATCGGGTACAGTGATCTCCACGTTCATGATGGGCTCAAGCAGCGTGGGCTTAGCCACTTCCATCGCCTTCTTGAAAGCGATGCGCCCGGCCATCTGGAATGAGAGGTCGTTCGAATCGACGTCGTGATAGGAGCCGTCGTAGAGGATGACCTTGAAGTCGACGACTGGAAATCCCGCCAGATAACCGCGTGCGGCCGCGTCCTTGATTCCTTTTTCGACGGGAGGAATGTAGTTTTTCGGAATCGCGCCGCCAAAAATATCGTTGACGAACTCGAAGTCCCCGCCCCGCGGCAGAGGTTCCATCTTGATCTTGCAATCGCCATACTGCCCATGACCGCCCGTCTGTTTTTTATGGCGCCCCTGTACATCGGCTTTGCCGCGTATCGTCTCTCGATACGGAACTTTGGGCGCCTTCAGCACGACCTCGGCGTGGTAACGCTTCTTCATCTTCGAGACGACCACTTCGATGTGTTGCTGCCCGGTACCGGCAATCAGGAACTCCTTTGTCTGCGGATCGCGGAAAAAGCGCAGCATGCCGTCTTCTTCCATCAGCTTGTGCAGGCCGGCCCCCAGCTTGTCTTCGTCAGCCCGCGTCTTTGGCTCAATGGCAAATGTAATGGCCGGCTCCGGAAGCTTGACTGACGGGTACTGGATGGGTGCGGCTTTATCGCCGAGCGTGTCGCCCGTGAGCGTGTCTTTCAGCTTGGCGACGGCGCCGATGTCGCCGGCATGCAGCTCTTGAATCGGAATGGCTGTCTTGCCCTGCATGACGGAGATGTGGGCGAATTTCTCGGCCGTATTGCGCGTGAAATTCTGAAGCGTGGCGTCGTTCTTCAGCACGCCGGAAAAGACCTTGAAGTACGAAATTCGGCCTGCAAACGGGTCGGATACGGTTTTGAAAACATAGACCGAGGCAGGCTCCGCGTCGGTGCCCTTGCGCTCGGCGGGAGTACCGTTGCCCCCGGCTTGCGCCGCAATGGCGTGGTGCTCGTTCGCCGCTGGCGTGTAATCGACAATGAAGTCCATCAGCTCATCGACGCCGATATTGCCGAGGCCGCTGGTGAAAAGCACAGGGAACAGCTTGTCTTCGCGGATTGCCTCGTGCAGCGCGGGAACGAGATGCTCTTCGGGAATCGTCCCTTTTTCGAAGAACTCTTCCATCAACTCGTCTTTGCCCTCGGCGACCAGTTCGACCAGGCGCTCGTGCGCTTCCTTCGCGGCATCGGCCAGATTGGCCGGAATCGGTCCTTCTTTCCCCTTGCCGCTGCCGCCCATGTCGTAGGTGTAGGCCTTCATACGGACGAGATCGACGACTCCGGAAAGATTCTTTTCGCTTCCGACCGGCAACTGTAGTGGCGTGACGGCGCGGCCAAATGCCTTGGTCAGAGATTCGAGTGTGCGGGTGGCATCGGCGCGCTCGCGGTCCATGCGGCTCACGACGATCATGCGCGGCAAGTGAACTTCTTCGCAGTAATTCCAGACGCGCTCGGTGACGACCTCAACACCGGAGACCCCATCGACAACCACGAGCGCCGCGTCGACCACCGGGAGCGCCATCTTGGCTTCATGCACGAACATGTTGAAGCCGGGGGTATCCAGCAGGTTCAGCTTGTTCTTGCCCCACTCGACCACGGCGAGGCCGGTCGAAATCGACATTTTCCGGGCAATTTCTTCCTCGTCATAGTCGGTGGTGGCGGTGCCGTCATCGACGTGTCCAAAGCGCTGCGTCGCGCCGGAGGTTTGCAGCATGGCCGAAACCAGGGTGGTTTTGCCCGCGCGCCCATGTCCGATCAAGACAAGGTTGCGGAGATTGGCTCCTTCGTAAACTTTCACGGGTTGTCTCCTTCGGCAGGCTTTCGGGAAGAAGTGCTACGCCCGGAAAAGATGAGGACAAGCCCTGGTCCCCGGCAAGCCCGGTTTTGGCTTAATGGGGTGGAGGTACAGGTCAACCCAACGTCGCCTGCGAAATTATCGATGCTAACACAGGGGTTTGGAGGGGCTCAAGGAAGTTGCCCCCTCTCACCTACCGCCTGCCCCCCGCTTCTCACCAACGCTCCAACGACAAGCCCAACACCGGCTAGTCGTCGCGGAATTTCGAAGCGATGAGCGACAAAGCGTGCTCCAGAATAGTTGATGACCGCTTTGCCCTACAGCCCCGCTGCCCGCTCCGCGATCAGCTTCGTGATCTTCTCCACAAATTCCCCTGCCGGCATATCCTCGGTCTTTTCTTTACCGCGGGTGCGGACGTTCACCTTGCCCGCTTCGGCTTCCTTATCTCCTACCACCAGCAGGAACGGCACCTTCTGCAGCGCGTGCTCGCGGATTTTGGCGTTCATCTTCTCATTTCGCGCATCCACTTCTACGCGCACCCCGGCATCGCGCAGCTGCGCGGCTACTTTTTCCGCATACCCGACGTGCCGCTCCGCAATCGGAATCATCACAGCCTGTACCGGCGAGAGCCAAACGGGAAACGCTCCGGCATAGTGCTCAATGAGCACACCGAAAAAGCGCTCGACCGATCCATAGAGCGCGCGATGCACCATCACGGGCTGCTTGCGCGTGCCATCTTCGGAGACATATTCCAGATCAAACCGCTGCGGCAGATTGAAATCGAACTGCACAGTCGAAAGCTGCCAGAGCCGGCCGATCGCATCAACCAGTTTGATGTCGATCTTGGGGCCGTAAAACGCTGCTTCGCCGGGAATGGTCTTGTACGCGATGTTTAGTTCCTTCAGAACTTTTTCGAGCGAACTGGTGGCATGCACCCACTGCTCTTCGCTGCCGACGAAGTTCTTCTTGTCCTTCGGATCCCACGTGGAAAGCTCCGTCTCGAACTTTTCGAAGCCGAAATCCCTCAGCACGTCGCGCGCGAACTCGACGCAATCGGCAATTTCTTTTTCAATCTGCTCGGGGGTACAGAAGATATGCGCGTCGTCTTGAGTGAAACCTCGAACCCGTAGGAGCCCGTGCATTACTCCGGAGCGCTCATAGCGATAGACCGTGCCCAGTTCACCCAGACGCACGGGCAAATCCCGGTAGGAGCGCAGGGAATCCTTGTAAATCAGGATGTGCCCCGGGCAGTTCATGGGTTTCAGCCGATACTCGGCGTCGTCGAGTTCCATGGCGTCGAACATGTTCTGCCCGTAATACCCCTCATGGCCTGAGGTCTGCCATAGCTGCTTGCGCATGACGTGCGGCGTGTAGACGAGCGAGTATCCGCGCTTCACGTACTGCTCGCGCATCCAGTCTTCCATCTGCTTGCGGATGATGCCGCCCTTGGGATGCCAGAAGATGAGCCCGGGCCCCGCCAGTTCCTGGATCGAGAAAAGGTCAAGTTGTTTGCCCAGTACGCGGTGGTCGCGCTTCTTTGCCTCTTCAATCGCATTCAGGTATGCGTCGAGATCCTTTTTGGAAAAAAAAGACGTGCCGTAGATGCGCTGGAGCTGCGGGTTCTTTTCATCTCCCAGCCAATACGCTCCGGCGATGTTCAGCAGCTTGAACGCCTTGATCTTGCCGGTCGAAGGAACGTGCGGGCCGCGGCAGAAATCGAGAAACTTGCCGGTTTTGTAGATTGAAATCTTTTCATCGGGCTTGGTGAACTGCTCGATGAAATGGCACTTCATGAAGTCGCCTTCTTTTTTGAAGCGCTGCAGCCCCTCGGTCCGCTCCACAAATTCGCGCGCATAAGGCAAGTCCTGGGCAACCAGCTCCTGCATCTTCTTTTCGATCTTTTCCAGGTCTTCGGGCGTGAACGGCGTCTGGCGATAAAAATCGTAGAAGAAGCCGTTCTCGGTCGCGGGGCCGTGGCCAAGCTTGGTTTCGGGAAACAGCTCGAGGACCGCCGCCGCCATCAGGTGAGCGGAGGAATGGCGATACACCTCCAATGCCTCGGGATCTTTCTCCGTAATAATGCGCAGGTCGGTATCGTTCTCCAGGGGCCGCGTAAGGTCGATGAGATTTCCGTTCGTTTTTGCAGCCAGTGCCGCATCGGCGAGCCGCGGCGAGATCGATTTCGCCACCTCGAGAGCGGTCGTACCCTTGGCGAGTTCCCTGGTGCTTCCGTCCGGGAATTTCACATGAATGCTGTCAGACATAGAGTAGGCCTTGTTTTTTACTGAATCCTCTAAGTTTAAGGGACAGAAAAGTGAGGGTCAAACCGTGGATCCGCGTGTCCATTGACTTGCCGTGGGCTAGAACTTAAGATTCCAGCCCAATGATCGGCGAGACCGTATCACATTACCGCATCGTCGAGAAATTAGGCTCCGGCGGGATGGGTGTGGTCTACAAGGCTGAGGATCTGGACCTGCGCCGGTTTGTGGCCTTGAAGTTTCTGCCCGAACGGGTCGCCAAGGACCCCTTCGTCCTGGCTCGATTCCAGCGGGAGGCGCAAGCCGCGTCTTCACTGAATCATCCAAATATCTGCACCATCCACGAAATCGGGCAGCACGATGGCCAGCCCTTCATCGCTATGGAGTTTCTCGATGGAGTGATGCTGAGGTACCGCATCGGCGGCCGCCCGATGGAAACCGAAACGGTGCTCGCGCTCGCCATCGAGATCGTCGACGCGCTCGACGCCGCGCATGCGGCGGGGATCATCCATCGCGATATAAAGTCCGCGAATATTTTCGTCACCAAACGCGGACACGCCAAGGTACTCGACTTCGGACTGGCGAAGAAGACGGATTACAGGGTTGCGCGCGGATCGAGCGCGGGTTCGGAAGACCCCACGATTGGTGCCACGCTCGATGACAGAGATCTCACCATCAAGAACACCACCATCGGCACGGTGAGCTACATGTCCCCCGAACAGGTGGCGGGAAAGCCGGTCGATGAACGCACCGACCTCTTTTCCTTCGGCGTGACGCTTTACGAAATGGTCACCGGATCACTCCCGTTTGAACGCGATACGGATGGATCCACTTACGGGGCCATCCTCCATGAGACTCCGGTGCCCGTGAGCCGGCGAAATCCTCAGGCGCCGGCTCAACTCGAGGCCATCATCACAAAAGCTCTCGAGAAAGACCGCGATCTGCGGTACCAGCACGCCTCCGAAATCCGCTCAGATCTGCAACGCCTGAAGCGAGATACCGAGAGTGGCCGGGTTTCGCTGCCCGAAGGAAAGTCTGGGCCGGTGACGGTGCCGCCCGGCGGGTTGGCCATCCCGGGTGGGGCGGCGCCCGCCGCCTCGCCTCGCCGCGGGCTTCTGTGGACCGCAGCCGCATTGTTGCTCATCGCAGCCGCCGCCTCTTACTACTGGTTCCACATCCGGCGGGCACCGGCTTCGGCGCTTACCGACAAAGACACCATCGTCCTCGCCGACTTCACGAATACGACCGGCGACCCGATTTTCGATCAGACGCTGCGTCCCCTGCTGGCCGCCAAACTCGGGCAGTCGCCCTATCTCAACATTCTCTCCGATAAAGACGTCGCTTCGGCGCTGAAGCAGATGAACCTGCCCCGCAACGAACGCCTCACACAAACGACGACCCGCACGGTCTGCCTGCGGAGCACGAGCAAAGCCTTCATCATCGGAACCATATCGGGCGTCACCGCTCCTTACCACGTTGCGCTCAAAGCGGTGAATTGTCAGACGGAGCAGACACTCGCCAGTACGGAACGCGACGCCGTCTCGCGCGACGCCGTTGTCACCGCCGTCGGCGACGCAGCCAACGAACTCAGGCCCCAACTCGGCGAATCGCTGGCTTCGGTGAAGAAGTTCGACAAGACGCTCACCGATGCCACTACTTCCTCGCTCGAAGCCTGGGAAGCGTTCACCAATGGCATTCGAGCGGTGCGCAGCGAAGGCGAAGCGGCGGCGATTCCTTACTTCAAGCACGCCATTGAACTGGATCCGAACTTCGCCCGCGCCTATGTGACGCTGGGTTCGGTGTACGAGAACATGGGCGAGATGACGACCGCGAAGGCGAACTACAGCAAGGCTTTTGAATTGCGCGACCGGGTAACTGACCTCGAGCGCCTGCAGATCGAAGGCAATTACTACAGCCTGGTTACCGGGGAACTGGAAAAATCGAATCAAGCCTATCGGCAATTAATCGAGGCGCGCGCCACCACGCTCGGTTATGTCGACCTGGGTACGAACTACGCCATCCTCGGCCAGTACGAGAAGGCCGCCGACGTGACCCGCGATATGCTGCGTCTTTCGAAAAAGGACCCTGTCGGCTACGCCAATCTCGTTGGCGACTACGTTAATCTAAACCGTCTTGACGAGGCCCGCGCGGTCTACGACCAGATGCAGGCGCAGCATCTGGATTCGCCATACGTCCACCAGTACATGTATGGCCTCTCCTTTCTGCAGGGCAACACGGCCGATATGCAGGAACAAAGCGCTGCCATGATGGGAAAGCCGGGCCAGGAGGACGTGATTCTCTCCTTCATGGCTGACACGGAAGCTTACTACGGCCACATGGCCAAGGCCGGCGAACTCGTTCGCCGCGCCGTCGAATCTGCCCGCCACAACGATGCAGCCGAAACTGCCGCCCAATACCAGGCCGGCTTGGCTTTGCGCCAGGCCGCATTCGGCAACGTTGCCGAAGCCCGCAAAGACATCGAAGGCGCGTTGGCTATCAGTTCCGCGCAGAGCGTGCGGGAACCTGCGGCTGTCACCTTTGCTCTGCTTGGCGATGGCGCGAAGGCGGCCGCGATGGCGGATGTCCTCAATCATGAATCTCCGCTCAACACAATCGTTCAGTCTTATTGGCTGCCCACCATCCGGGCGGCGATCGAACTGAACCGCAACAATCCGCGCCAGTCCGTCACCCTGCTTGAGCCTGCCGTGCCCTATGAGCTTTCCCAGGTGGCGCCTATGCTTCCAGTCTACGTTCGAGGACTTGCCTACCTGCGCTCCAACGAGGGCGCCCTTGCCGCGGTCGAGTTCCAGAAATTCATCGATCACCGGGGCGTCATCATCAATAATCCTCTGGCGGCCCTGGCCCACCTGGGACTGGCTCGCGCCCGCGCCTCCGGCGATCGCACCGCGGCCCGCCAGTCCTACCAGGATTTCCTTGCCCTTTGGAAGGACGCCGACCCGGATATACCCATCTTGAAGCAGGCCAAAGCAGAGTACGCAAAGCTGCAATAATCAAGGTACGCCATTGGGTTTTGCCGCTGAGTGGATGGCTTCTTTCAAACCGAGCCCAGGAGATTCGGGCGAGTAAACCGTTGCCCTCGGGTTCCGAGGACCGTGTTTCCATCGAGTAAGGCTAAGAGACGATCTGCCACGAACGAAGGCGCGGCCGTCAGGTTGCTCTCGGAGCCGAGTGCAGCGCCTCAATTGCGGCCTTTACTCGCGCCGAAAGCCCATCCATATCCGCCATTGCCAAACCGGCTGTCGGAATGACCTCGCCGACCCTCATCTGGAGCGGCTGACACCGGATGTGATACGTATTCATGGGCAGCAGGTCGAACGTGTCCACCAGCGCGATTGGCACAATTTCCGCCTGCGCCTTGATTGCCAGGAAAAATGCCCCCGGCAGGAACGGCTGAATGTTGCCATCGCGCGTCCGTCCGCCCTCCGGGAAGATGACCAGGGGCATCCCGCTCCGGAGGCTGCGCAGGGCTGACTTGATCGCGCCAATCGACGCCGACGGATTCTGTTGATTAATGCAAACTTGCCCCGACCGTTTCAGGTGCCACCCGATGAATGGGTAGGACAGCAGTTCGCTTTTGAAAATGATCCGGAATTGAAAGGGCAGGTACACATAGAGGATGGGGATGTCGAGCGCCGAAGCATGCGTAACGGCAAACACCCGTGGCTTGCCGGTTTCGCCTGCCAGCGCCGCCGCGTTGCCCACCACCGTGACCGGCGAAAAAATCGTTTTCATGATCAGCCATGACCAGGCGCGAGCCAGGTTGTGCTGAATCCTTCCGCTGCGATCAAAAAAGGAGCACAACAGCGAAGTCGAGCCCAGAACGATGGTGTACGCCCAGATCAGTGGATCGATGATGAAGTACGAGCGCAGGCGGCGGCCCCAGTTGTTGCGCTCTTCGCCGCGGCCGGCACCCGTTTCCGCCCAGGTGGACGTAGCCGCCGACCTTCCATCCGGGCGCAGTTCGGCCCGCTCGTTCTCCGCTTCCGCAGTGGTGGCCACCTTATTCATCCTTGATGAACCGATTCACTTCTCCGCTTTCTCAGTTCTGACTTCGTTTTAGATGCGCAGGCCCAGGCCCCGCATCGCCTCTCCGACAACGTAAATCGACCCGGTAATGACCACCAGGCCATCGGGCTCGCAAATCTTCCCGGCTTGCTCCAGCGCCATGGCAACAGTGGGGGCTTCTCCGATCTCGCCCGCAACGCGGGCAGCGGCTTGCCGTATCTCCTCCGGGCTAGCTGCGCGCGGATTGACCGCATGCGTCGCAATCACATGTTCGGCAATCGGAAACAGAATCTCGGCCATTTCGGCCATTGCCTTGTCGCGCAGAACTCCAAACACAATTGTGAGTGGCCGGTCGCCGTAGACCAAAGAGAGTGTGGAGCGCAAAGCCCAGGCTCCGGCTGGATTGTGCGCTACGTCCAGCACATATTCCGGCTGGCCACCAGCCGCCGGCAGGATCTGAAATCGTCCCGGCCAATGCGTCTCCCGAATCCCGCGTTCGATCGTGCTGGGCGAGATTTGCGGGAATCCCTGTTCGCGCAACTCGATCGCCGCCGCAACCGCCAGCGCCACGTTGCGAAACTGATGACGTCCAACCAGCGGTGAGTCGACCACAATTTCCTGCCCCAGCACTTCCAGCTTGTACTTCTGCCTCAGGCCAACCGGTAGCGAAGGCTGAGAAATGAAAACTGAGGACTCGCTCCCCGGTGACACTGGCGGCACGTACGCGACCGCGTCGACCGCTTGCGCGCCGGCGTCAAGAATCGCATGCCCGATCACGTCGTTCGCCTCAGCCAGTTGCGGCAGCGTAACCACCGCTCGGCCGCGCCGGATGACTCCTGCCTTCTCGCGCGCGATCTCGCTAATCGTCTCCCCGAGAAATTTCTGATGATCGAGCGAAATGTCGGTGATAACGCTGAGGCATGGTTCGACGACGTTGGTCGCGTCCAAACGACCGCCCATTCCGACCTCAAGCACCACGATCTGCGGCCGGCTGCGCGCAAAATACTCGAACGCCATCGCGGTCAGCATCTCAAAAAAACTGGGATGCCATGGCAAGTCCCCCTCGCCCACCAGCCGTTCCGCGGTCCGGCCCACCACATCGTGCAGAAGCGCAAAATCGTCGTCGCTCAGTGGTTGCCCATCCAGGCGAATCCGCTCGTTGATGCGTACCAGGTGCGGCGACGTATAGAGGCCGGTCTTCAGACCCGAAGCTTGCAGAATGGAAGCCAGGGTCGCGGCGGTCGAACCTTTGCCATTGGTGCCGGCGATCAGGACAGCCGGGAAACTATTCTCGGGATGTCCCAGCGCGGTCAGCAGCACGCGCATGTGACGCAACTCGAACTTCTGCGGCGGCGTTTGGGCCAGTTCGTGACCCAACGCATACATCTGCGCTACTGCCGTTTCGTAGGACAAGAGTCGGCCCTTAGGCTTTCAGTTTGAGGCATTCAACCCCTACATTCCATAGACCCACAACGAATCGCGCTAGATGCTCAGTGAATGGAGCAACGGCAAGGCTGACGGGACTCGAAGGAAGGGCGTGTTTTGCCGGATTGCCCGGCTCTATGCCGCCGCGCCCGCCATGAACTCCAGCGCTCGCGCAATATACGCCTTCATCTCTTTTCGCGACACGACTGCATCGAGCATGCCGTGCTCCAGCAGGAATTCCGAGCGCTGGAATCCCGGTGGCAGCTTCTGCCGGATCGTCTGCTCAATCACGCGCGGCCCGGCAAAGCCAATCAACGCTCCCGGTTCGGCAATGTTCAGATCGCCCAGCATTGCAAACGACGCCGTCACGCCCCCCGTCGTCGGATCCGTCAAAACCGAAACATAGGGAACCTTGGCTGCATCCAGCCGCGCCAGCGCAGCCGAGATCTTCGCCAGTTGCATCAGGCTGATCGCCCCCTCCATCATGCGCGCTCCGCCGGACGCCGAGACGATCACGATCGGCGTGCGCGTTTCCGTCGCTTTCTCGATCGCGCGCGTAATGGCTTCCCCCACCACCGACCCCATGCTCCCGCCAATAAAGGCGTATTCCATCGCGCTGACAATCACGGGACGCCCGCTCAGCCGGCCGTGCGCGTTGATGATGGCGTCTTTCAACCCCGTCTCGGCCTTGGCCTGCTTGAGCCGCGAAGAATACGGTTTGAGGTCAACAAACTTCAGAGGATCGGTCGAAACCAGGTTGCTGTCGAAAACCTCATATTTCCCGTCGTCGAGCAACTGCGCCAGCCGCGTGCGCGCGTCGATCCGGAAGTGCCTGTCGCACTTTGGACAGACGTTCAAATTTTCCTCCAGATCCTTTTTCCAGATAATCTGCCGGCAGTTGTCGCACTTTACCCATAGTCCTTCGGTGCGGACTTTCTTCTCTCCCGCAGCATCAATTTCGCCGGATTGTCGCTTGAACCAGGTCATAAGAGCAGTTCTCAGTTCTCAGTTCTCAGTTCTCGTTCCCGGTTGACCATCTTGGGCCAAATCGCAGCCTCGATACCTTTGTCGGCTCTCTGAGGACTAGGAACCGGGAACTGAAAACTAATATTCAATTCCTCTCTGCGCCATTACACCCTTTTCGTAAGCATGCTTTACTTGGCGCATTTCCGTGACCGTGTCGGCGGCCTCAACGATTGTCGGATGCGCATTGCGTCCGGTCAAGATGACGTGCACCATCTCGGGCCTCCGCTTTAAGGCGTCGGCAACCTTCGCCGGATCGAGCATGCCATAGCTGATCGCGTAATTGATTTCGTCGAGCACCACCAGATCCCACTCCCCGGACTGGATTGCGCGTTCGGCTTCCGCCCAGGCTTCTTCCACCATCCGGACATCTTCGGGATCAGGCTTTTCCGTGCCCACCTTCACGAAGCCCCGGCCCATTTGCTTCATGATGAACTTGTCGCCAAACGCCTTCACCGCATCGAGCTCGCCGTAATGCCAGGAACCCTTCAGAAACTGGAGCATCAACACCCGCATCCCCTGCCCGACCGCGCGCAAAGCCGTTCCCATCGCCGCCGTAGTT
>Ga0335080_10002275_pt1 | contig 19085 bp, 20 predicted proteins | sample Lox_Sample_34_FD_206720 | JGI IMG/M metagenome (GOLD analysis project Ga0335080, IMG submission 206720) | Soil microbial communities from Loxahatchee National Wildlife Refuge, Florida, United States - Lox_Sample_3.4 | ecosystem: Environmental > Terrestrial > Soil > Wetlands | place: USA...
ACATGCAACGGGAACTGAGCCGATTTACCAATGGTCCCGATGAAAAGCATGAGGCCAATCAAGCCAGCCGCTGAAAGCCCAAAGATGGGAGTTGGAACGGTCGCCAATGTATGCAAAACCTGCGGCTGGAAAATATCTCGATACGAGAGTGAGCCAGTTGCATAGTAAAGGAAAGCAATACCCAACAGCATGAACACATCACCGACGCGCGTTGTCATGAAGGCTTTGACCGCCGCACTGCGCGCTGATTCTTTGGCATACCAAAAGCCGATCAAAAGATATGAGCATAGGCCCATGATTTCCCAACCCGCGAACAAAGTCAACAGGTTATCGGAAACCACGAGTGTAAACATTCCAAACGCAAATAAACTGATAAAAGCAAAGAAGCGCGAATACATCGGCTCGACCGATGGAACCGCATGACCATGTTCATCGGCTGCACCGTGAGGCGGCAGTCCGGGATGATCGTGGTCGCCTTGGGGCTGTCCAAAGTTATGGTAGCCAACACTGTAGATGAAAATCATCAGAACAGTCCACGCCACAAAGAACAACACGATTGCACCTAGAGGATCAATCTGAACGCCGATCTTGAGCCAGGTATCCGCAGTTGGAATCCAATTGATGAATGAAGAGAACGGAGTTTTTCCCAAATCAGGTGTGCCGATGGCGCGCACAAAAACGATCATCGCGCCCAGCCACGAAAGCAACGCCGCACCAAGTGCCACGCTGTGACTGAGCGCTTTATTTCTATTCGTAAATAACACAATCAAAAAGAATGCAAGGATGGGCGGTAAAGGAATTAGCCAAATCAATGTTTCGGTCGTCATATCACTCCTACCACTTCATCAAATCGATTTCATCGGCGATCACGGTATTGCGTCGGCGGTACACCGAAATTACCAGCGCCAAACCAACCGCCACTTCCGATGCCGCGACTGCAAAAACGATAATGGCAAACACCTGTCCTGCCATCTGCGAAACGTCGCCGTAACGCCAGAACGAAACCAGGTTAATGTTCACCGCGTTCAGCATCAATTCGATGCCGAGCAAAATCGCAACCGCGTTCTTACGCGAGAGCACACCGAACAATCCAATGCTGAATAACGCCGCCGACAAAATGAGATACCAGGAAAGCGGGATCATTATCGAAGACTCCTATTTCCGAGAGTCCCCGGAACGGGGATTGAATGCGATATAAACCGCGCCGACCAAAGCGGCCAGCAATAAGACCGATGCGACTTCAAACGGCAGGACAAACGCATCTGGTGAGATCAACGCCTTGCCTAACTGCCCCACCGCATCATAATTGGACGGGAAAGCTGTCGCGGTTTTCGAGTAGCCGTTCCAACTCTGAAGCATCCAGAACAATCCACCGAAAGTCAGCAGTGAGATGATGGCATTCAACCACCAGATATTGCTCAATTGCGGACCGCGGTCGCGCATCTCTTTGTGGGTCAACATCACGGCGAAGATAAACAGGATGGCGATTGCACCGATGTAAACCACCACCTGCACCACAGCGAGGAAGCTGGCATCGAGAATCGCAAACAACACCGCTACGCCAAATAAGGTCACGATCAACCACAACGCAGCGTGAATGAGATTGCCAGTCGTCACCACCATCAGCGCCGAGCCCAGAATGACCAATCCAACAATCAGGAAGAAAATTTGAATGCCAGTCATGACCATCTCCTAATGATGCACCGTTGCGGTAGTCGTCGCAACGCCCTCGACTTTTTCGCGTTCACTGCGGCTCAACCCGCGCAAAATCTCAACGATGATCCAGCCGAGAACAATATTCGTCAACAACATGCCGATGATGTAGACTACGCTTGAAGTTCCGCGCAGAAGCGTATTCATCAAAGCGGTTAGCATCAATAACACGAATGCGATCGGTGTTAAGAATTTCCAGTTGAATGCCAGCATCTGATCGATACGAATACGCATCACGGTATATCGAATCCACATGATGACCCAATATCCAAACATGGCTTTCGCCAATAAGATAACCACCGCCACGATTGGGCCAAGATTCTCAAGACCGAAGAAATGATAGCCGCCCAGGAACAGGATCGCCCAGAAGCCGCCGAAGGTGAAGGCATGTAAAAGTTCGCCCGCATAAAATAGACCGAACTTCATGCCGGTATATTCGATATGAAAGCCCGCCACAATTTCCGATTCCGCTTCATTCAAGTCAAACGGCGAACGACCCAATTCTGCAATCGCTGCAATCATAAAGATAATCGCCGCAATCGGAGCGAGGAAGAAATACCATACCGGTTGTTGGCCATTGACAATTTCATTCATACCCATCGAACCGGCCAAAATCGTCGGGATGAGCATCGTGGCAATCATCGGGATTTCAAATGAAACCAGAACGGCCACCTGACGGAACGCGCCAATCAGGGCATACTTATTATTCGATGCCCACGCCGCCATAATAATGGAAAGCGTTCCGATGGAACCGGCTGCGATAATATACAGCGCACCCACGTTCAAATCCACGCCAAAGATCACAGGCGCAAGCGGCACAATTGCCCATAATAGCAATACCGACATCAAAGAGAGAATCGGCGCAAGGTTATAAACCACTTTGTCTGCACCATCGGGTGTAATGTCTTCCTTGATAATAAGCTTGATGATATCTGCAAAAGGCTGAATGAGCCCGAACGGACCCACACGATTCGGCCCGAGCCGGTCCTGAAAGCGCGCCACCACTTTGCGCTCCACCCAAACCAGGAAAATATCCAACACCATCATCAATGAGATGAACACGACCACGCCGATCAGCTGGATGATCGAACTGGCAAGCCAGCCCGCCGCTCCCCAGCTTACAAAAAGGTTGGTTAGCCAATGAGCAATAAAATTAACAGGGTCAAACCAAAAATTCATGGGCGCTCCTACTGCTTCTTGGATAAATCTCTAGAGTTGACTTCATTGATTGATAAGCAAAAATAAACTTTAGTCAAGATTGTTACGCAACACCTTGTAAACACAAAGAAAAGGCTGGAAGGTTTAAGCCTTTCAGCCTTTTAAAATATCAACAGTTTAAACCCACTCGAGCATACCTTTGCGCCAGGCATAAACGAGTCCCGCGATCAAGATTAGGATGAAGACGATCCCCTCAAGCACTGCAAACAGCGAAAGCTGGCCGAGCGAAACCGCCCACGGAAACAGGAATACAGTCTCCACATCAAAGACCAAAAACACCAGCGCAAAAATATAATATTGGGCCTTGAATTGTACCCAATTTTCGCCTACCGTTTCCATACCACATTCATAAGTGCTCTGCTTGATCGAGTTGGGCTTCTTCGGTGAAACAATCCACGAAGTCACAAGAGCCGCGACCGGGATAAGCGTTGCAATCACAAGGAACAAGCCGATATATAACCATTCGTTTTGCATGTTTGCTCCAATAAAAAATTTCACCTGTGCCAAAAAGCACGGGCAAAATTGTACCATTAATAACCGAGGATATTGTAAATCGGTATCAATTCCTTAAGTGCTTTTCGTCATATATCCCATCCCTTACGCGTAATTCTTCAACCTGCCATACACCCACTTTATGATATCTTCTGCAAATGGAAATCCCAGGATCGCACCGATCATCGAACCAATCCCGCCTGCAGTTCTGGCAACGCCTCCAGAGAATCCAAAAAAGTTGGTCGCATCAATCTGGACTGGTTGAGCGGATACCGTTTGTTGGCTTTCTGTTCCACTGACCTTATCCACAAAACGCAAATAAAACCAGACCGTTCCTCGAAACGTCCCGGCGCCTGTTGGTTGAACATCCCAATAAAATGTTACAGATTGACCTTGAGTTAGAGACTCACTCTGAATATCATGCGGTTGAACATTCGGACCGGCAATATCCAAACGCGCTTCGGCAAAAACGTTATGCGTATCGTATACATTTACATTTGGAATTTGTGCGATCTGACCAATAATAGTATTTCCATGCACATCAGCCGTCGGCGTGACGTTGCCAAGTGTATCCACTTCGAGTGTCAAACGAATCACATCCGAGTCGCCGACGCGGATACTGGGCGGATATTCCAAAGTCAACCGCCGGGATTCTGGAACGGCAGGCCGTGGGGCTTTGGCTGGCGCGCTGGTCGGCTGACCGCTGATGATCAACGGAAATAGCTCCACTGTTGGCGTAACGCCAACAGTGGAGCTATTCATTTGAACAATTTGAGTTTGCTGTAAATCTATCGGCGCGCCAGATTCGGCTGGAACTCTGCTCAAAGCGCAGGCAAGGCCTGCCACGAATAAAATTATTCCAAATAATAAAAGAAAAATCTTTCGACGCGAAAATATCATCGGCGTCACATCACGCGATCAATCTAAAGAACACTAATTTTTCAGTACTAAAACAGCCTCACGCGAGCAGGTGACTTGATCCTTAGCTCCAATCTTGGGCAATTCGAGAAACGGATTATTAAAAGTATCCATATTGAACTTTGTGTTACCGACGGCTACTAGAATGCGAACCACTGAACCGAGGAATGTAATGTTCTCGATGCGACAATCGAACTCGTTGCCCCTCTTTCCTTCTGATGCAAAATGCAATCGCTCAGGCCGGATCGCGATCTTGATCTTATCGCCTTTTTGCCGACCATCCAGATCATCTGCCGTTTCGACTCGAACGCCCTCGATTTTGATTAACTTCTTTACTGGATCAATTACTTCTGCGTCCGTTGTGTTCAACGTACCGACAAAACCGGCTACAAATGCTGTCTGCGGAAAGTTGTAAATCTCGAAAGGAGTGCCCACCTGCTCCATCTGTCCCTGACTCATGACAACGATACGGTCAGAAATCGAAAGCGCCTCCTCCTGATCGTGTGTGACATAAATAGCCGTGATTCCCAGTTTCCTTTGGATCGAACGAATTTCCGCTCGCAGGGAAACGCGGATTTTGGCATCCAAGGCCGAGAGGGGCTCATCCAGCAATAACACTTGCGGACGATTGGCGAGCGCGCGCGCCAAAGCTACGCGCTGCTGTTGTCCACCCGAAAGCTCGGCGGGATAGCTATTTCCCTTTTGTTCGAGATGGATTAAGGCAAGCATTTCTGTCACACGCTCTTTGATGGCCGATTCCGGTTCTCTGTGAATCCGCATGCCGAAGCCGATATTCTGTGCAACCGTCATGTTTGGAAAAAGAGCGTATGCTTGAAAGACCATGCCTACGTTACGTTGGTTGGGTGCTTTGTCTGTAATTTCTACATCATCGAGGATAACCTTGCCGGTGGTGGGGACCTCAAAACCTGCGATCATACGAAGCGTGGTCGTTTTGCCACAGCCCGATGGTCCAAGAAAAGATACAAACTCTCCCTTCTTCACTTCCAGATTAAAATCTTGAACCGCAGTGCTTCCGGCAAATTGCTTGGAGATATTTGAAAGTACAAGATGCGTCATATCAATTGATCCTCAGAAGATTAGTGTCCGCCAGCAATCTGTGTTTGCTGACCGCGGCCGAAAAGATTAATGATTCCCATGCACGCCCAAGTAAGAGCAAAACTCACAACGGTAGCCGCCGCTGGCTCATAAGCTTTTTGTTGGATCAAGAAAGCCAGGAAAGGAGCGAAAGCCGGCTTGGCAAGATATTGGGCTAATATGTACTCACCCATCACAATCGCAAAACTCAGGAAAGCACCGCTCAGAATGGCGACGCGTATGTTGGGCAGGATGACGCGAAAAAGGATCGTTCCCCAACCCGCGCCCAAACTCTGTGCGGCTTCTGTCAAGGTGCGCACATCGATCGATCGCAAACCCGTGTCAATAGAGCGATACATATAGGGCATGGATAACACGGTGTAGCCGGCAACCAGCAGGGCCGGACTATCAACGATTAAAAACGGGGGATGGCTGAAAGTTCGCACCAATCCAAAGACAAATACAATTGCAGGAATTACGAATGGAAGCAGGGTGATAAACTCGACCGCCGTTCGAGCCTGCGGTAACCGCAGGCGGACCCAGTAAGCGGTAGGAACGAAGATCAAGATTCCCACAATAATAGTGAGGGCTCCCCAAAGGATCGAGAAAGAGAAGCCTTTTATGAAGTCGCTGTCATTGAAAAGTTGCTGATAGGCCAGGAAACTCGTAACCCCAAGCTTCGCTCGTAGAGAGAAAAGGAACGTGGCAAGTAATGGAAGAAAGAAATAAAGGATACCTAGGATCATCCAAAACCAAGACCAAATCACACCACTACGCTTCATCGCAACCACCTCTCAGATTGTCTTTGGAGCAACGTGTATCCGGTAATCGCTATCGCCATGACCACCACCATTCCCAGCGCCAATGCGTACCCCAACCCAGCGTCGCCGAGAACATCGCCGCGCAGCTGATCTCCAATCACAATGGATACCAGATTGATCTGGCCTCCGGTTAGCGCCTGCGCAGTTGCAAACGCACCAAAGGAGTTTCCAAAGAGTAAGATCATCGTGCCTAATATGGAGGGCAAGAGAATCGGAAAGGCAACATAGCGCCAGTACTGAAAACTGGAGGCGCCCAGATTCTCTGCCGCCTCAATCCATTCTCGTCGCAATCCGTCAATCGCTGGTGCGATGACCAATACCATCAAGGGGAATTGAAAGTACATGTACACAATGCTCAATCCCCAGAAAGTGTAAAGTTGGAAGCCGTGAAAATACGGATTGTAGCCTACTGCCCTCAGCCAACCTGTTAGCACTCCAGATGGACTGAGCAAGGCAATGAACGCAAAGGCCAGCGGGACACCAGCAAAGTTCGAGGCCACTCCACAAAAGGTCATCAAGCTCGTGCGCATGAAGGGCGGCAAGCCACCTCGGATGGATGAGTAGGCCAGCAAGAAACCGAAGATGCCCCCTCCCAACGAGGTAAGCAGGCTAATCTTAATGCTGATCCAGTAGGCACCTATCAGATTAGGATTCTGCAGGAGATGAGCGAAGTTTTGGAATGTGAACGTGTGTGTATTCGTGTCTTGAAAACTTCCCAGTGCGATTGTCGAGGAGGGATAGATCAAGAACATAAATGCAAACAGAAAGAAGGGCATAACTCCGAGCCATGCCCAGGTAAATTTGGAAGGAGCGGGGCGCGCCAAAGGCGCGTCCCGCTTTACAACATTTGAAGTAGTCATAACCTTACGGAGCAGCAGTTGGGACAGCCACACCAACGGTCGCCATCCAACCACCGGTAATTAAGGTCTTCGCAGCGGTCAACTGAGCGACGGTGGGGGCAACCGCAGCAGCCAAGACTTTGGGATCCGGCAATGTTTTCAAAACATCAGCAGGAACTGCACCGCGGGAGATCATATCGGCCTCGGAGACGCCTGAAGCTCCGCCTTTAATCCAAGCCAACTGGCCTTGATCAGAATGGATAATTTCCATCCACACTTTGGCACAATTGAGATGCGGCGCATAAGCGCTGATGGCCTGAACATAAGCACCACCGATACTCGGAGAGGGGTAATCAATCTCGAGTGGCGGATTCCCGGCAAGAGATTGCTGATCACCAAGGGCATTGTAGTTCCAAGCCAATTCAATAGGAGTCGCGCCTTGTGCAATGGTCCCTACCTTGGCAATCACAGGAACAAAGTTGCCGGCAGCATTCAACTTCTTGAAGAAATCAAGACCGGGTTGAGCGTTATCCAAAGAACCACCATTCGCCAGTGCGGCTGCATAAACCGCCTGAATGGCCTGATTGGAAGATTGAGGATCGCCTGCCAAAGCAACCTGACCCTTGTATTCCGGATTGAGCAAGTCCGACCAGTTTTTCGGCGGATTCTTAACCACGGCGGTATTGGTCTCGAACACCATGATACCGTAGTAGCCTGTCGTCCACATACCATTGGGATCAGAGGTGGCAATACCCAAAGTAGTGGCAGGAAGCTTGCTCCAATAAGTGCCTTCATATGCCTGGTAATCACCAGCGGCGACGCCTTGCGCGCCATATGCATAGCCGACATCTACAATATCTGGAGCCTGAGGGCCGGTATTGCCCTTGTTGGCAACGATCGCGGCGAGTTCATCGGCTGAACCCGCGTTAGGATCCAGTGAGTTAAGCTGTACGCCAGATCCAACCGTAGCCTCAAAGTCCGCAAAAATCTCGCCATAGTTTGCCCAGTTGGGCGGCGTGGCGATGATCGTCAGCATGCCCTCTTTCTGGCAGGCGGCAACCAAATCAGCTGGCACGCTGGAAACCGCTGCACCGGTATAGCCTTGGGCCACACCCGTGCCGGCAAACGGAGCTGGAGCAGCAGGGGCAGTTGTAGCAGCCGGAGCAGCAGGAGCCGTTGTGGCAGCAGGCGCAGTTGTAGGCGCAGGTGCTTGAGTCGGAGCCGGCGTGGCAGCCGATCCGCACGAGGCAAGCAATGCGCTTACCACAAGCAGACTCATTACGAACAGCAATGTCTTTCTATTCATAGTTCTCTTTTCTCCTTTTTGAAGAATTTTAGCAAGAGCAAGACGCTCTTCCTAGTTATTCATTATATACCTTATTATGCAAAATCGTGCAAATTCATTCAATACAAAAAAAGAAATGAACCACATCAAATTTAATGTTGTATAGAAATGTTAAGAGTCAAAAACATAGCTAAGGTAAATTCATTTGGGACGATGTAATCTGTAAGATGTGCTGCACGCGCGCAGTGGGCCAAAATCCCCAAACTAATAAAGCAATCGAGACTGCGAGAAGAACTATGCTTAGAGTCAATCTCAATCTTCGCATGTCCATATTATATAACATAAATAATCCTTGTGGTATGAAGTCCAACCACCGAGGATGAGGCCGCTATATGATCGCCGATATCGTAGCAAGTGTGCATGAGACTATGCCGTCGTAACTTACTATCATTATTGCGCTTTATATAAACTACTTCACTTTTTCGTCTCTCGCATCTTTTGACGCGCAATCGCTGAACGAAAGATGCGATCAAAGAATCCGTAATAACCATCCTTATCGTACAAAATCATATAATCAGCGGGACCATATTCTTCAGGGCGATATAAGATGCCACAATTGGAATTAATCTCCAAAACATAAATCTCACCCTTCTCGTTCACACGGATATCACAACGTCCGTAGCCAGTTCCGCCGGAGGCGAGATACATTTGACGGCCTGCCTCTTGAAGTCGCGAAGAAAGAACCGCATCTTTGACTTCGCGGAATTCAAATGGAACTGAATAATCCCATTTGATATCCGTATGCCAGAAATCATCACCGGCAGGAAAAATCAATTCTGTCGGCGGATATACAAACGGATTGCTAAGATTATCTGGATTATCCACCACAAAGACATTGTATTCGCGACCGACGATAAACTCTTCGACGCGCGCACTTCCAAACAGGGATGCTATGCGCTTAAATTGCACATGCAATTGCTCGGGATTCTCTACGCGCGACTCGCGCGTCATTTCGATACTACTATAACTCTTCGGATGCTTGACCATCAACGGAAAGCGCAGATTTTTGACGAGGCGATCCAGATCATCATTTTCCGTGATGTGGTAGCCTTTTGCAAATCCGACTCCGTAAGCTTCAGCATCGCTTTGCATTTTTTCGCGTGACTGATCATAGAAATTACTATCAGAACCGGTAAAGGGCATGTTCAATTCTTCCATGGCCTGAATCACATCCAATCCCGGATAATCTTCGTCGGATGCGCCATCACATAAATTAAAAAATACATCGAAGCGGTTTTGCACTTTGATCGCTTTCAATTTGTCAAATACCGGTCGACTCAATGTGAGCATCTCCCATTCACACGGATAGTGCGCGATGAACTCGGCAGGAGTAAAGCCCCACGTCTCATCATCATAAAGAACACAGACACGCATCAGTCACCTCATTTCTTTGACGAACATTATCATAAAAAGTTTTTCTAGGCAACCTTTATGGCAAAATTCGTTGTCGAATAAACCAGACAAGGCAAGGCACGACATGCAACTTGAATCGAATGAATAATAGAAGAATTTTCATCATCACCCACAAATAAGTTGAGCATTGAATCATTGATTTTCTCTGGCGCTTCTCATCTTTGTATGGTTAAATCGCGCCCATGTCTCATCTATCCCGCCGCGACTTTTTGAAGCTCAGTGGAGTTGCGATATTGTCCACCGCCTTCAGTGGATTCGATTTGCAAAGCGCCGACTTTACTCCCCCACCCATTGTTTATCATGGCAATCGAGATCAGCATTACATCGCGCTGACCTTTGACGATTGCTGGCATCCTGAAGTGCTAGAGCAATTGAATGAAATGGTCGCACCCTATCCTGATTTTCATTTCACGTTCTTTGCAGTCGGCGATGCGCTGCAAATCAACGAGGTCAAGGACCCGGGAGTTTGGCGGCGACTCGTCAGCCGCGGGCACGAGATCGGATATCACACGATGCATCATTATGATCCGGCAACCATGTCCGCAAAAAGTTTGGTCGAGGACTTCGATCAATGGATGGATACATTGCATCAGGTGCTGGGATTTCAACCGGATATCCGTTTTGCAAAACCGCCTTACGATGATATCAGTCCATCTTTTGAAATTCTATGCAATGAACGCAACTTAGTGCTTACGATGTATTCCGTCGGCTATGAGGGAAATACCGTGCAGGATGGCTTGAACGCCGCTACTCGCACACAAAACGGCGATATCGCACAGATGCACACGTATGAAGATCCAAATAAAGGAAGGCTGGACGCGTCCATCTCTGCCAAAGTGATACCATATCTTGCAGGGCAGGATTTCGGTCTCGTCACGATGACGAAACTATATGATGATCTTTTGCTTCAACAAAATAGTTCCAATGGTTGCGACATTGGCCCAGGCGAATCACTGACGCGGACTTGTGTTGAGTAATATCATTAAACACAACGACACTATTTATTTTGTTCTTCCAATTCTTTCAAAAACTTTTCTTTATTCGCCGAACGGGCGGTCTTTCCACTCGACGTTTTTAAAATCCATTTGGGGCCGACAACTTTCACATAACGCAATGCAATCGCTGAATTTGTGGTCACATGCTGACGAATGGCATCCGCGATTTTTTCTTGTTCGGCCGTATCTTCTGATTGAACTTCAGCAATGACGACCACATCTTCCGTACCGGCTTCATCGTTGAAGATACCAAATGCCACCGAACGTCCTGCGTGAACGCCGGGCACTTCGTATGTTAAAGATTCCAAATCCTGCGGGTACACATTCTTTCCGCCAACGATGATCATATCCTTCTTGCGTCCCGAGACAAACACTTCCCCATCGGAAACATAACCATAATCGCCCGTCAAGAACCAACCATCGCGTAACGCTTTCGTTGTCGCGTCCTCGCGGTGGTAATATCCGGTCAACATGCAATCGCTTTGCAAGGCAACTTCGCCAATCTTTCGCTCGGGGACTTCTTTCCCATGTTCATCTAAAATGCGGATGTGCGTATTGGATAAAGGCTTGCCCGATGACATCATTTTCATCGACGGACGATCATTCATCGGTGGACGCGCCACGCGCTGTACCATAAACGCTTCACGGTCAATCTCCTCGACTTTGGGCGGCCGCGACAAATCAGTCTGCGTCACGCCGAATACGTTTTCGGCCATCGCATACGAACATTGAAGAGCTTCAAGTTGCAATCCATAAGATTTAAATCGCTCATAAAAAGCCTGATGACTTTCAAAGCGAACCGGTTCCGAGCAATTGATGATCGCGCGCCACGAAGATAGGTTTACATTTTCGAGATTGCGATCGCGAATCTTTTGCGCGCAAAAATTGAACGCGAAATTCGGAAGCCATGATAACGTACCTTTATACTGTGAAACAGATTGCATCAATTTATATGGTGCACGCACCCAATCAAACGGAGAACTCAACACTAACGGAATGCCGGAAAGGATAGGCATGAGAAAACCTGCAATCAGACCCATGTCATGATATAGCGGCAACCACGAAACGATCATATCGTTGTCGCTCAAATTCAAGGCGCGGCTGTAAGCGTCTAATTGATGAAAGACGGCTTGATGCGAAAGGGCAACACCTTTCTGCAAGCCCGTCGTCCCCGATGAATGTTGCAGCAAAACAATATCTTCCGATAAGCGTTTCATCCCAGGCAGAGAATCGAAATCGGGATCGGTTTGCGCTTCAAGTTTATGCGTCAATATAATAGACCGAACTGAATCGCCTTCCTTCAATGCGCCGCGCACTTCGGATTCAAATTCAGGATAAGTCACAATTGCTGAAGGCTTTGTCACTGAAATCAACGCAGACAAATCTGCACGATAACGCTCGGGTGCGAGTTTCTCCGTAAGGAACGGCATGATGGATGGAATTGCGCCATGTAAGATCGCGCCCCAAAACGAATAAACCAAATCTTCACCATGCTGAAGAATCAGCACGACGACTTCGCCGGGTTTGATTTTCTCACGAGCGTATGTGCGAGCATAAGCATTTGCTCCACGCATCAACTGGCGATACGAGATTGGTAAATCCGGTTGGCCAGAGTGCTGAAGAGTGATCGCAACCCGTTCCGGAGTCTGCACATAAAGCGCTTGAAGTTTTTGGGAAAATGTAGTCATTTAGCTTGTCGAGATTGAATCAAATTCGCCAATTGATCCAGCGTATCAAACGCTTGCGCGTTCAATTCTGTATCATCAACGTGAACTCCGAACGTATCCTCAACAAACAAGGCCAGATCAACAAGGCTAAACGAATCAATCAACCCGCTGGAAATCAGCGGTTCATCCGTGAGGATCTTGCGTTGGGGCTGTTTGAGAATCGAAGTTGAAACATAATCGCCGACAATAGTTTGTATATTGCTCATTAGAATATTCCTTTTATTATAATTTGTTATTTACAGGCCATTTTTAAAATAGCAGGTGCAAGTTTTTCAGCAAGTTGATGTTCACCTTCAGGAGTTAAGTGCAAAGGTGTATCTATAAATTCGGATGGCGGAATAATATTCCAAAAATCATCATATGGCAAATTCTGTTCAGCCATCCACTGCCCTATGCGAGTCCGATATTCATCATAGGCCCAGCGCGGGTAGTATTTATTGTATCGGATCGAACTATTTTTGCCACCCGCAATGAAAATCGGCTCATTGAAATAGTAGACCGGGACATTGCCCGCTAATTTTTGCCCGGCATCCAGAGCAGAGAATTGAAGGCTTTGAACCAGACCGCTGAGGTCGTCAGGAGAATTGAAGCCATAATAAACAGAATTTGAAGCTACATCATTTGAAAGAGGCATTGCGGATAAAACATCGGCATCCAAGCCAGTCGCGCCCCAGCGCAGGCCGTAAAGTTGATCAGCAAATACAACTTTAATTCTCGAACGTTGAACAAGAATCGTATGATCCCAAAAACCGCTTGAATGTAAATGGGATGCAGCTGGGACCTTGAGATGGTATGTCTTTACTAATTGTAAAACGCGGTCCGACTGATAAATGAGGAAGAACCGGTCAGAATCATTGGTCAGGAATGTAAGCAAGGTCACCGGCCAGACTACCAGATCAGGTTGGTATTGCCTTGCCTGATCAAGGATCAGCAAATCACGCATAAAAGATGGTAATGGATATGCCAGGTCATACGCCATCACCGTTTTTCCCCCACAAGTCACAAGATTCATTTTGTTGATTTGTTCCGATAGAATATCGGGAGGCTGTAAGGCATATCCCCATATCGAAGAGTCGCCCAGTAAAATGACGCGGTATTCGTCTGCCGGTTTAGGTCCAGCGGAGATCACGTGAGAAGCGAACATCGCGTCGATATCTTGAAACGAAAGGACGCCTTGATTAAATTGATCTACTAGCTGTGTTTGCGCCGGGAAACGCAATCGACCTCTGACCAAATGATTGAAGATTGAAAATCTTCCCATAGTAGGATTAAAGTATGCGAAAGCCAGATTAACCAATGCAAAGAGAATCAATGCTTTTAATGCAATGCGTAGAGGATGAGGTTCAGGCATCAAATCATCCAGCCAGCGCAATTAATGTAACAAGGTCCAATCATCGATCAGGTATTCTCCTCTACTGCGAACAGGATAATCTAAGGATGGTGTTTGAAAGAAGTGATGCAAATTGCGCTTCGCCCGCTGCAGAAATATGCAAAGGCGTATTAGTAAACTCCGATGGGGGAATAGCATTCCAATAATCCAAATATAGTTGTTGGGTATCGTTGGCCCAACGGGAAAGGATTTGGCGATATTGGTCATAAAGCACGCGCGAATAATAACTATCATAATAAAGATTACTGTTTTTTCCATTTGCAATAAAGATCGGTTCATTAATGACAAGTACGGGAGTCGGGCTGGCAAGTTGGTCTCCCGCCTTCAACACATCCAACATTAAATCGTCGGGCACAAGTTTGGTACTATGATCCATAAAACCATTTCTGGGATTGATATCATTTCCACTCCGGACCTGAGTGACATCGAACAAATCATAATCAAGACCTGTTGCAATCCAGGGTAAAGAATCTTCCTGAAGAATTGCAAGTTTTTTGAGGATTATCCTGTTGGGATACAAAGTTTCATCCCAAACCGTTTGAGGCTTGAGAGAATCGGTCGGAACATGAAGATTATATTTTCTAATCAAGTAAAGCGCCTCATTCGAATAAGGGGGTAGAAATAAACCGGCATTAGTATTACTATCTCTCAGTGAATTCAATGTAACGCCCCAAACAATCAAATCCGGATGATAATCTATAGCCCGCTCCAGGATGAGCAGATCCTTCATTACATACAAAGAGGGAAAAGCTAGATTATATGCCACCACCTTTTTTTTATCACAGGTCATTAAGTGGAGTGTGGTAATTTGACCGGGTAAAGCGCTTTGAGGCGGAAACCCTGCGCCCCAAATAGCGGAATCGCCAAGAAAAATAATCCTAAATTCGCTGGCTGGCTTTTCCTCTTCCGACGACAAAATATGGGCGCTAAACATGGCATCCATATCCTCATAAACTGAGATGGAGTGTGCGCTCTGTTCCACCTGAGGTTGTGCGTATGGAATTCTAAGCCTGCCCGTTATTAAATGGTTATAAATTTGACTCTCCAAAATAACAGACCGAACATTAATAAATAGAAAATTCAACACCACGAATATTACAATTGCCTTCGCTATTACACGCCATGGCTTTACGGAGGTAGATATCATAAACGATTATCTTTACCCCAGCCCCAATAACTTTAATACTGCCTGCCAAGAGATCGCAGGTGTGGATAGAGTAAAGAACAACCAACCCAACGAGACATAATTAAAGGTCAAAAATATACCCAATGCACTCATTACGATCTGGCCGCGAGGCGACTGCGTCCAGGCAGGCAAACGATTACGAATAAACTCACTCCAGCGATTATGAATGAATAAACCCACACCATGCCATGCGCCCCACAAAATAAAATTCAACGTCCCTCCATGCCAGAAGCCAATCAAAACCATGGTACTCATCTGAGTTACAAAAATGATGATCCAGACCGACAATTGTTTTCTACTTCGCAAGGTGCGCGTCAGTGGATTGAAGAAATAGGAACGGAACCACTGAGTCAAAGTCATGTGCCAAGAATTCCAGAATTGAGTCAGGTTCGGTTTAAGATAGGGGGCAGCAAAATTTTCAGGCAAACGGAATCCAAGTAATCGTCCCAGCCCGATCGCAACGTCGGTATATCCGCTGAAATCAAAATAGATTTGAAAAGAGTAGGCGTAAAGAAAAAGCCACATCCAGCCTGCGCCCTTAACTTGTGGCACAAGTACATCACTGATAGAGATGACAGCCAATAAATAAGCCACGACAAATTTTTTAAAGAGGCCAACAAAGAGCCGCGTCCCCGCGTCGATCCAGTCTTCATCGCCCATTGGAAGAGGAGACCTCAATTCCTTGACGAATCGCTCCAAGCGATCAATGGGACCGGCGGTGAAGGCCGGAAAGAAGATCGCATAGTTGACATATTCTGCGAGGGTCACGGCGGGCAGACGACCCGACTGTCGATCGCGAATGGTATGCATCAAACGAAAAGCCAGATAGGAAAAGCCAAGCCAGCTAAACGCAATGTCGGCTGTATTTGGATTTTGTCCATGGACAGTAGAAAAATAATTCAGTACAAGATTGGTCAGTTGAGGCACTTTCAAAAATATAAAGATCAGGATGATTGCAACGAAACCAATAACTAGAAAAATTCGATGCGACCTTTGCCAAAGCGTCAATAAAAGAGCTGCAACTGCTATTGCAATCAATACAATAAGCGTAAAGATAAACGATGGTGTGGTTGATATATAAACCTTAGTTAATTTAAAGTATCGGTTCAGGTCCATCAATAAAACAACGCTGACCAGAATTGTAGCGGCAGGCCAATTTTGTTTCCAGCCGCGCGCTTCAGGCGTCGAGGTCAATGCCCACGCCAACACAGTGATTATCAGAGTTGCAACAGGAAGCCAAAACACAAGACTCACAAATGGTTCGATAGGCTGAAGCCAAAAGACAACAAACGTACTGACCACCAGCAAGGCTAACTGGCGGCCCCGTGGCAAACGACCCAGAACCAATGCAACGACAGCAAGAATGGAAACCTGAAGGATAGTCACAGTTTAGAATCCTTGATAGATCCACGTGGGCGAAGTATCAGCGGTGAAGATCACCAGCGCGATGAGAATAAGCGCCAGCATCAATGCCAATAAGTTTTCACGCGTAAAGATCGCATCATGAATTTTTTTCCACATAGAATCTCCTAAGCTGTCTGTCGAAGATAGGCTTCCATAAAAGCATCCAAATCGCCATCCAGCACGGCCTGTGTGTTGCCCGTTTCATACTCCGTGCGATGATCCTTGACCATTTGATACGGATGCAAAACATACGAGCGGATCTGGCTTCCCCACTCTGCCTTTGTATATTCACCTCGCAAAACCGCGATCTCTTGATCCTTTTCAGCGCTTTTCATTTCCAAGAGGCGCGCCCGCAGTACGCGCAGCGCATTCTCGCGGTTCTGCAATTGTGAGCGTTCATTCTGACAAGTCACAACAATCCCGGTCGGGATGTGAGTCAACCGAATAGCGGTCGCGTTCTTCTGGACATTTTGTCCGCCCGCGCCAGATGAACGAAACACATCGATCTTTATATCATTGGGACTAATCTCAATATCCGCTTCATCCATCGCGACCTGTGGCAGGATTTCCACCAATGCGAAGGAAGTGTGTCGCCGATGCGCCGCATCAAAGGGCGAAAGCCTCACGAGTCGATGAACGCCTTTCTCTGAACGCAAATAACCATACGCGTATTTTCCATCAATCGCAATGGTAACGCTTTTCAATCCAGCCTCTTCGCCATCGGTGCGATCAAGGATCTCGGTTTTGAATCCACGCCTATCCGCCCAGCGCAGATACATGCGTTCCAGCATCGCCGCCCAATCCTGCGAGTCCGTTCCACCAGCTCCAGCATGAATGGCAAGCAACGCATCATCATCGTCATATGGTCCGGAAAGCATCGCAGTAAAAGCACGTTTATCCAAATCCACTTCGAGCGCGGCGATCTCCTTTTCCAATTCAGCGCGCAGAGATTCATCATTGAGGCGGGAAAGCTCCACAAGATCGTTTAAATGGGATTGGAATTTGCGCCACGATTCAACTTCATCGCGTAAATTCGAAATAACTTTCATCGTCTTTTGCGCGGCAGAAGAATCATTCCAGAAATTCGGTACTTCAATTTCTTTTTCGAGTTCGTTTATTTTTTTCTCTTTGCCCGCGAAGTCAAAGACGCTCCAAGAGTTGAGAGGTTAATTCCTGGGCGCGAGTCAAACGATCAAGCAAGTCTTGCATGAGTCCTCCAAGATTATGAGCTTAAAATTCCATCTATAAAAGCATCAGGATTGAATGGTTCCAAATCTTCCATTTTTTCGCCCAAGCCCGCAAACAAAATCGGCAAACCCAATTCATGCTGAATGGCAAAAGCCATACCTCCGCGCGCCGATGAATCAAGCTTCGTTAAAATTACGGCAGTTGCATTGACAGCGTCCTTAAATGCACGAGCCTGTTGCAAAGCATTCTGTCCGGTGGTTGCATCGAGGACTAACCAAACCGCATGAGGCGCGCCGTTCAGCGCCTTGCCAACCACACGATGAATTTTTTTCAACTCTTCCATCAAATTGAAACGAGTGTGCAAACGCCCGGCAGTATCAATCAGGATCAAATCAATTTTATGCGCGATGCCTGACTGAATCGCGTTGAATGCCACGGCGCCGGGATCGCTTTCGGGTGGGCCTGCAACTACCTCGACCGTGAGCCGGCCACCCCAAACTTGAAGTTGATCCACTGCCGCAGCACGAAACGTGTCGGCTGCGCCAAAGAGGACCGACTTCCCTTCATCGCAAAAACGTTTACCGAGTTTTGCAATCGTCGTAGTTTTGCCTGAACCATTCACGCCGACAACTAAAATAACAGACGGACGCGAAGTCCAATCTATAACGGGAGGCGGCATCAAACGTGAACGAAGATCAACGCGCAGGAGTTCACGAAGTTCATTGGCGCGCGTCAGGCCTCGGTCCCGAACGAGGCGTTGAAGCGAGGCAAGCACGTCGCGCGTTGTTTCGATTCCCAAATCAGCTTGAACGAGTAACGCTTCCAGTCCATCCCACGTATCCTGGTTGATTTCGGTCGCGCCGAGCAAAGTCGCCAGTCGCCCAAAAGCAGACTTGCTTGTTTTGGAAAGTCCAGCGCGCCACTTTGAAAATAAATCTGCCACGAAGCGGGATTATAACATGCAGGTTCTGTGTTATACTCACGCCCGTTTAACCTGAGGAGAAGTGTATAAATAAAAGGTATAATAAAGATATGATTGAAGAACCCGTTCATGTTACTGATTCAGCATTCGAACAAACCGTGCTCCAATCAAGTGTTCCAGTCATCGTTGATTTCTGGGCGCCATGGTGTGGACCCTGTAAGATGGTCGCTCCGATTCTCGAAAAGCTTGCCAAGGAATACGCAGGCAAAGTCATCGTTGCCAAAGTCAACACGGATGACAATCCCGAATGGGCCGGCAAGTATGGCGTTCAGGGTATTCCGACCATGCTGTTCATCTCAGGCGGAAAGATTGTTCATCGCCAGGTGGGCGCATTGCCTGAAAGAATGTTGCGTGATGTT
>Ga0335080_10002280_pt1 | contig 19072 bp, 14 predicted proteins | sample Lox_Sample_34_FD_206720 | JGI IMG/M metagenome (GOLD analysis project Ga0335080, IMG submission 206720) | Soil microbial communities from Loxahatchee National Wildlife Refuge, Florida, United States - Lox_Sample_3.4 | ecosystem: Environmental > Terrestrial > Soil > Wetlands | place: USA...
CGCCCACCGGCTATACCACGGAATACGAAGAGGGCCTGGACATCGACCAGACGAAGTTGAACGGCGGCGCGCCGGGCGCCAGTCTCACGGACGGCGGCATCGCTTCGCTCGATCCCACCAAGATGGATCGCAATCCGGCCAATGGCTGCAAGCCGGTCTATCCGTGGCAATTTGTGCGCGCCAACACGATCTACGGCGTGATCCACAAGGCCGGCGGCTACACGGCGTGGTCCGACAAGCACCCGGCGTATTCTTCAGTGGCGGGCCGCGACGGAGTGGGCGTTCTAGACGATTATTATTCGCCGGAGATCAATTCCAACGTCGTCGGGCTGCCAAATATAAAGCTACCCGATGGCACCAGCTGCTCAACGGTGCCTGACCCCAACGCCGACCTGACCTCGTGGACCAACAGCTTCGAGAACGTCAAGTGCTACGACACCCTGAAGGTCAAAGCCATCCTGAATGAGATCGACGGCAAGAATCACATGGGCACCAAGACCACCCAGACGCCGACAATTTTCGGGATGAACTTCCAGGCTGTCAGCGTGGGCCAGAAGCTGATCGAGAACGGAGTGAAGGGCGGCTACCTGAATGCTGCCGGTACCCCGAGCGACAGCGTGTTGAGCGCGATCCAGTTCGTGGATGACTCCATCGGCGAGATGGTGGCGGAACTCAAGCACGGCGGCCTGCTCGATTCCACGCTCATCATCATCACCGCCAAGCACGGCCAGTCGCCCATCGATCCGAACCTGTTCTTCCCCGTTCCGGGACACAAGGCCCACAACGGACTCTCGCCTGCCACGGTGATTTCCAATCAATTGAATTCCGCCATGCCGCCGTCGGAAGATCCCAATGGAAGCGGCATCGGTTCCACCGAGGATGACGTCTCGCTGATCTGGCTGACGAGGACTTCCTACACCGACTTGGCTGTCTCGCTGCTCGAATCGAACCTGAAGACCATCGGCGCGGGCCAGATCTTCTACGGCCCGAGCGTGGCGCTGAACTATAACCAGCCCGGCCTGGGCCCCGGCCTCGATCCGCGAACTCCCGACATCATCGTCACACCGAACGTGGGCGTGATCTACACCGGAAGCTCGGCAAAGCAGGAAGAGCACGGCGGCTTTGCGCACGATGACACGAACGTGATGCTGCTGGTCTCGCACCCGTCATACAAGGGTCACACTGTGTACAGCGAAGTGGGCACGCTGCAGATCGCTCCTTCCATCCTGACAGCGCTGGGTCTCGATCCAACCGCGCTCGATGGCGTGCGCATGGAGGGCACGGGCGTGCTTCCCGATGTGAACCTCAGCTTCTGAACCTCAACTTCAGCTGCTGGTCAAAACCGGCTACGGCGCGGAATGCGCGGATGGTCTTGTTACCGCCCGCGCATTTTGTTTGTGCGCCAGTGGCAATTCGTTTGAACTCGATGGTATGCTGGCCTGCAAGATGCCAGACGACAGGGACGTGAGCCAGATCGCGCCTTCCGCGCCGGGCGTGGATGTTCCGCAGTTCTCGACCGCCGAATACGCGCACATTCCGGGAACCGAGCGCTGCCGCATCTGCGGCTCTGCGGTCTCGGGGGAGTACTACCGCATCAATTCGCAGATGGCCTGCGGCAAATGCGCAGGCGAGGCGCGTCACGGGCAGCCGAAGGACAGTCACGCCGCGTTCCTGCGCGCGCTCCTGCTGGGCGCCGGCGCGGCGCTCGTGGGATTGACTCTCTACGCCGGGTTCACCATCATCACAAATTTGTATCTGGGATACATCGCTCTCGGCGTGGGCTGGCTGGTGGGCAAGGCCATGATGAAGGGGTCCAACGGCATGGGCGGGCGGCGATACCAGGTGGTCGCGGTCATCCTGACTTATTTCGCAATTTCCGTTGCCGAGATCCCCATCTGGATCGCATACGGAATGAAGCACCCAACACCAAAAGTGTCGCAAACGCAACAGGCGTCCAGAACGCCGTCCGATGCATCGGATGCAACGGATTCGGGTTCCGATCAGCCCCAACCCGCGCCGAGGCAAAAGGCAAATCTTGTGAAGCTACTGGTGCAGCTTCTGTTCATCGGGCTGGCGTCGCCGTTCCTGGAATTGCGCGACCCGGTGCACGGGCTCATCGGGCTGGTGATTCTTTTTGTGGGACTGCGCATCGCTTACAGTATGACGGCCGCCAAGACCCTCGAAGTCGATGGGCCGTACCCGGTGACTGCCTGAGTCCAGGTTTCTCTTGTCTACTCTGACCCCATCGGTGATTCGCGAGTGCCCGCAATGCGGGCGCGAACTGGCGCTGGGCGACACCGCGTGCCCGGAATGCCACACGCTTGTCTACGGAGCGGAACTTAACGCGATCGCCCGCGATGCGAAGGCCCTCGAATCCAAAGGCAACTTTGCGCAGGCGCGCGAAACTTGGAGCCGCTCGCTGCCGCTGCTGCCCGCGGATTCAAAGCAGGCCGAGTGGGTGCGCGAGCGGGTGCGCGCACTCGAGGTGTCCCAGGCGGGCAGGGAACAGGCGGCGCCCCAGGGCAACCATCCATGGGCGCGAAGGCTGGGGCCGCTCGCCCCTATTGCCATTGTGCTGGCCAAGAGCAAGACGCTGCTGCTGGCCATCTTCAAATTCAAATTCCTCTTCAGCTTTCTGTGGTTCATTGTGTTGTATGCCACGATGTTCGGCTGGCGTTTCGGGCTGGGGATCGCGGTGTCGGTGCTGATCCATGAAATGGGGCACTACATCGACATCAAGCGCCGGGGCCTGCCCGCGGAGATGCCGGTATTTCTGCCCGGCCTGGGCGCGTATGTGCGGTGGGATGCGTTGGGAGTTTCGAAGCGGGACCGGGCGCAGATCAGCCTGGCCGGACCGCTGGCTGGCTGGATCGCCGCCGCGTGCTGCTATCTGCTGTACGCGAAGACGCACGACCCGGTGTGGGCCGCGCTGGCGCGAACCGGGGCTGTTCTGAACATCCTGAATCTCATTCCGGTCTGGTTTCTCGACGGCGCCAAGGCCGTGGACGCTCTGGCCCAGGTGGGGCGCATGGGGCTGCTCGCGGCCGTGCTGGGCCTGTGGGCGTACACCAGAGAGAACATCTTTCTGTTTGTTGCAGCGGGCGTAGGCTGGCGCTTGTTTACGAAAGACAAGCCCAGGGAAGATGACTGGAATACGTGGTTCTACTTTGTTGCGGTGCTGGTCGCGCTGGGGCTCACGCTGCACTATGTGCCCGACGTAGCTCGATGGCGTTGAGGCGCGGCGGGGGGCCGGGACCCATCAAAAGGGTGAAGGCAAACATCCCATGCAAGCCTACGTGGCGACGTACGGGCCCTTGCGGATCCACTGAGTATCGGTGAGTTGGCGGATCATAAAGTCCGCAACATCGGCGCGGGGGATTGTCGTTCCGCCCCGGGGCAAACCGTCTTCCAGCACGCGATAATGGCCCTTGGCCGGGCGGTCCAGGAGCCGCGGGGGACGCACGATGGTGTACTGCGCCGGGCTGGCATCGAGCTGCCGTTCCTGCTCGCGCTGCGAACGGAACGGCTCGCGAAGGAAGACGGCCATTACCAGTTTGAGCATCATTCGCGTCGCGGCGCCCAGGTGCTGCGTGGGGTCCGCCGCTGCTCCCGCCGCGCCGAGCACGATGATGCGGTTCACGCCGTGAGCGGCCATCCCGGCAAGGATGTTGCGCACGCCCACTTCGAGCACGTCCGATCGAGCCAGGCTTCTGGAGCCGAGCGCGGAGAGCACGGCAGCGTGACCTGCGACAGCAGCGGATACGGCCGCAGCATCGTGAATGTCACCTTGAACGACGGTCAGGCCGGGGGCCGGAGCCGCAATGACCGATTCCGGGCGGCGCGCGAATGCGGTCACGATGTGACCCGCCGCCAGTGCCTGCTGGACAAGGTGCTGGCCGGTTCCACCACTTGCACCAAAGATCACGACTTCCATGGCAGCTCCGTGGCAATCTTACTCGACTCGGCTGGCGGCGGCAGAACTCGCTGCACAAGGTGGTTCCTATCAGCGTGCGGCCAAGTCCCGGAAGGGCGGGGTAATGCCCGATAGTACTTTCGTGTAATTGACGCTTCGGTACCCAATAACTAAGTTCTTCTAGTTACCTGTGGAGACTCGAAAGTTCAGGATTTCTGTTTCCAACTGGAACAGAAGCCGGTCGGTTTTCAAAAGATGTGGACCGTAACCGGTCATAACAAGCGATCACTTATCTTCGGCCGCGCCCTTTTTTCCAGCGCGTTCGGGAATTACGTCTTAAAGGTTGCTTTGGGGGAAAGATGCCATCCTGGGGGGAGGAACCTGCTGTCGTCACCGAATACATCCGCAGACTTCGTGGTGGATCACAACCAATTCTTGCGAAGGCCGGTGACGGCTCGTTATACGTCGTCAAGTTCCGCAACAATCTTCAGGGCCCAAACCTGATGTTCAATGAGTGCCTGGGAACGGAGTTGTTCCGCGCGGCTGGGCTTCCAGTGCCGTCCTGGCGCGTGCTGATCGTGACCAGTGAATTCGCAGAACGCAATCCCGCCACCTGGATGGAGACGCCCTATGGGTTCGCTCCCCCGGAACCAGGACAGTGCTTCGGCTCGCGTTTTCTGGGCGGGGATGCTCCGTTGTTCGAGATCCTGCCAGGCAATAGTTTCCGACGCGTCCGGAATCGAATTGACTTTTGGCTCGCATGGGTCCTCGATGTGTGCGCAGGGAGTGCGGACAGCCGCCAGGCGATTTTCAGGCAGGACGGCGAAGGCGATCTGGAAGCCGTCTTCATTGATCATGGGCATATGTTTCACAGCCCCAAAGGCAACCTGAAACCGCATTTCACCGCATCGCGCTACTACCTTGATCCAAGAATCTATCCAAATGTATGCTCGGAGGATGTCGCCGGCTTGCAGAAGAGGATCGCCAGTCTCGACCTGGATCGACTGTGGGCGCAGGTTCTTTCATTGCCGGACGAATGGATTACCCAGTCGGCATTGAGAAACTTCACTGACTGCCTGGAAACGTTGTCGAACGCGCGTTCGATCGAAAGAGTGATCGAAGTAATTACCGCTTCCTATTGTCCCACTTATGAATTGGGGCGAGATGATGTTATGCGTAGACGAAAGCCCTGTGACTCATTTCTGCGCCCTGGAGTACCGGGCGGAGGAGTTGAATGGTCCATCTGCGCTTGAGCAAGTTATCATCCTCTTCCTCCGCAATAACATCGGGGCTCTGAGGGTGTTTGCACACCGGGACTGGCGCACAATCGTTCAACCCCGGGACCAGGAATACATCCAAGATATCCTGGGAGACTTCACAGAGCGTGCGGAGTCCGCGCCGGACGCCCTGTTCAAGCAAGTCTCCTCCCTGTCAGTGGGGCCGCTCACTACGTACGCGGTTGGGACCGGGATCGATTTGAAGGCCAATCTGAATTTGCTCGACATTTGTGAGAAGATGGTCGACTTGTCCCAAAATGAACCATTGGTATGAGAAATCTCAAGTTAGTGTTCTGAATTAGGACAACCACCAAGTTTCCTGCGGAAATATGATGTAAGTAAATCACGCGCATCGCTGTTGGAATTGCCGGAACCCCGCCAAGGGCGTTCTGCATTCATGCGCAGTGCGAAACCGCGGGGTTAAGGCACGTGAGTGAAATCGGGGATTTTCCCACCGTCCAGCGGCAAGGGTTGCCTTCACTTGTATACGACCTTCGACCCAGCGAAGGTCCTGGCGACAGTTACTTTATCGAGGTCGCCAGATTCTCATCGGAAGTTGTCCACCAAATCGAAAAACACGCAAGAACGATATTAGACCGATACTTTGTTCACGCGGCGAACGTTCTTCGAGAACCCCCGGCCAGCCGTGGCGAGGCCGCAATCGATTTGCTCACGGTGGGCGCAGTCACCTCCCTCCATGGAAACTCGGCCAGGCGTGTGCCGAAGTGGGTGCTGGCGGAATTGCAAAAACTAAGCTGGAAATGCGGTCGACCTGCGATGACGGCCGGCATTCTTCGCGACGCGCTATCCAGAACCTTTATGAAGGTTGACAATGGCAAGCGCCGCGAGGCGGAGGGCGCTTCCCGACCAGATCCGGATACCGTCTTCGATGACCTGGCCCATCTGACCGACTGGCTTCTGTGCACGGGCGATTTGGCGGAAACTTCCCGGTGCGTGGTCAATTGGGCGAGCGCGCTTCGCACTCTGCCATGCAAGGAAGCCTGCCAGTGGATTGAAATGGCCCAGGAACTCTTCCACTGGTTCGAGGCCGCGGCTGATGAGGCTCTTGGAAAATACACGACGGGAGTGGCCGGATTTCTTGCAAATCAGCGTCCCAGATCACGTCGCCGCGAGGACCGGTTCCTGCGGGGCAAGAAGCCCGTGGCCTACCACCTGGCAATGGTTGCGGTCGAGATCGCAAACCAGGCTATGCGGCGTGAATTCGCCCGCCGTCCCAGGAAGGTGGTTCTGCTGCCTGCGTGCATGCGCGGCGCGAACGCGCGTGCCTGCCCCGGAGGCCAATCCTGCGGATTTGATGTTCGTTGCTCCCAGTGTGATTCTGCCTGCAGCGTAAACAGAGCCACCGAGGTTATAGAAGCGGTTGGAGCGAAAATCTGTGTTGAAAATTGCGCGCGCAATTCTCTTCGGTTGATATCGCGCTGGGGATCGGAGCGGGGCACGGGGTTTGTGGTCGTTGCATGCCTTGCCAATTTGCGAGCCATTCAACAGGCTTCGCGCTGGATTGGGATGACATGCCAGTTCCTGCCGTTGGACTTTCCCGGTTGTCAATCGCATTGGCGCAAGGCAAGAATCCCAACCACTCTGAACGCGGCGGAACTCGGCCGGCTGGTAACGGGCGCCAGGACTCGCAGGTCCGAACTGGCGGCCCGTCCAGCGTTCGCGCTCGACGATCCCCTGTGATTACCAGGGCAGGTGCTTGCCCAAGTGGAAATACCCGCCCGTCGGGCCGTTGTCGGGGAGCGTGGCCAGCTCTACGGAAGTCTTCGATCCCTCGCTCAGTTCCATCGGAGCCTGGCTGCCGCCCATATCGGTCTTCACCCAGCCCGGATGCGCCGAATTGACCTTGATCTTCGTGTTCCGCAACTCGTAGGCGAGATGAACGGTGAAGGCGTTCAGGGCAGTCTTGGAAGCGTCATAGGCAAACGACTTTGCGTTGTAGATCGGCGATTTGGGATCGGCGTGCAGGGTGAGCGAGCCGAGAATGCTGGAGAGATTCACGACCCTCCCCGCGGGGCTCTTCTTCAGAAGGGAAAGCAGAGTTTTCGTCAGAGCCACCGGCGCGAAGAAATTGGTTTCGAAGACTTTGCGCAATAGATCGAGCGGAACATCCGCGGCGCGATGTTCCGGGCCGTCTCCAGGGAATCTGCCGCCTGCAATGCCCGCATTGTTGACCAGGATATCGAGCCGCCCGTACTTCGAGTTGAAGTAGTCGTACGCCGCCTTGTGGTCGGCTTCGCTGGTGATATCGAACTTGATCACGTCCGCGTCCACGCCCGCGGCGCGCAGTTTTTCCACGGCCTTCTGGCCCTGCCCGGAATCGCGCGAGCCGATGATGACCTTCACGCCTTCGTCCTTGAGGTCCAGCGCGGTCTGAAATCCGAGTCCGCGATTGCCGCCTGTAATAAAAGCAATTTTCTGAGCCATGCGTTGTGAGTCTCCTTGTTGTTGCTATGGATTCTCGAAGTGCGCCGCAAGGTGCAGAATTGCAGAACGGTTTAGGCAGGCTTGCGCACTTGCAAGCCGCTGAGGAAAGACGATATGGTGTCGCAAAAGGGACATGGTTCATGCATTCTTCCGATTCCCCGGGATGGGACGCGTCACCTGAATCCGGTACAACCGAATTCGTTGACGCCGCACTGCGAAATCTTTTCGAGTTTTCTCCTGACGCAATCTTTGTCACGGACGCAGACGGCGTGATCCGTAACGCGAACCCGCGGGCGACGGATCTGTTCGGGTATTCGCCCACTGAATTCGCCGGAATGAATGTGGAAGACCTCGTCCCCGAGCGCTTTCGTCGCCGCCATCCCAGCCATCGGGAGAACTACAACGCTCACCCTCGCGCGCGGCAGATGGGTGCCGCGTTGAATCTCTATGGCCTGCGCAAGGACGGCACAGAGTTCCCCGTGGACATCATGCTCAAGCCGATGCACACCATCCATGGCGTGGTCACGCTGAGCTTTGTACGCGATGCCACGGAGCAGAAAGAGGCCGTCGAGATTGCCCGTAGGCGGGACCTGCAGTTAAGGTCGATTGTCGAGAGCGTGCGTGATTATGCCATCTATCTCCTCGACACAGACGGCAATATCATGACGTGGAACGCCGGCGGCGAGCGCACCAAGGGTTACACCGCCGACGAGATCATCGGCAAGCATTTCTCGCGGTTTTTCACGCAGGAGGATCGCGAACGCGGGCGCCCTGCCGAACTGATGCGCATGGCCGTGGAACACGGCAGAGTGGAGCAGGAAGGCTGGCGTGTCCGCAAGGACGGCTCGCGGTTCTGGGCTGATATCGTTCTCACCGCAATTCGTGATGCCAACAACGAGATCATCGGATTCGCGAAGGTCACGCGCGACCAGACCGACCGCAAGCGGGCCGAGGAGTCGGTGATGCTGCAGTTGAGCAGCGCGCTGCTGGCCAACATGGATGTGCGGAAGCTGCTGGGCGCAATTTCGGCAAGCGTCACCGAGGTGATACCTCATGATGCGGCGACACTGGGACTCTACGATTCCGGGACTGGCGGGCTGATGGTGCAATTCCTCGCGCCCGACGAAACGGGTGCGCACGGCAGCGAAGTCCGCCTGCCGCTGGAAGGCTCGCCGGCCGGGGAAGCGTTTCAATCCCGGCAGCCAGTCATCCTGGAGCGCATCGACCATTCGGCATTTGGTCCTGGGGGCACGCGCCACCTGACCAACATTGGAATGCGATCGGGCTGCTGGGTTCCGCTCATCCATCGCGACGAGCCGATCGGCGTTTTGGCGGTGGGCAGCCGCAAGGAAGCCGCGTTTACCGATCATGATGCCGAGATGCTCTCCCAGATCGGCGGGCATGTGGCGATGGCCGTCAGCAACGCCCTCGCCTTCCGGCAGATCTCCGAACTGCGCGAGCGGCTCAGCCAGGAGAAGCAGTACCTCGAAGAAGAAATCAACCTCGAGAACCACTTCGAGGACATTGTGGGCGAGAGCACCGGGCTGCGACAGGTTTTAAAGGATATAGAAATTGTCGCGCCCACTGATGCCACGGTCCTGATCCAGGGCGAGACCGGCACCGGCAAGGAACTTCTGGCGCGCGCCATTCACCGCCTGAGCCCGCGCCGCGATCGCACCTTCGTGAAGCTGAATTGCGCGGCGATTCCTGCCGGCCTGCTGGAGAGCGAGCTCTTCGGCCACGAGAAGGGCGCGTTTACCGGCGCGATTGCGCGCAAACTGGGCAGGCTCGAGCTGGCCAACGAAGGCACGCTGTTCCTGGACGAGATCGGCGAGATGCCGCTCGACCTGCAACCCAAGCTGCTGCGCGCGCTGCAGGAGCGCGAGTTCGAGCGGCTGGGCGGCTCGCGTCCCATCCAGGTGAACGTGCGGCTGATTGCGGCCACCAATCGCGACCTCGGAAAGATGGTCGCTGAAAGACAATTCCGCGCCGATCTCTATTACCGCTTGAAGGTGTTTCCCATCTTCTCGCCGCCGCTGCGCGATCGCGCCGAGGACATCCCGGTGCTGGTGCGCCACTTTGTCGCCACCCATGCCCGCCGGATGGGCAAGAACATCGAGAAGATCCCCGAGGAAGCCATGGAAGCCCTCCAACGATGGAAGTGGCCAGGCAATATACGCGAACTCGAAAACCTGCTGGAGCGCGCCGTGATCCTCACGCGTGGTCCGGAGCTTTATGTTCCGCTGGCCGTGCTGGAGGAATTGGAAGACGAGCAGGAGCGGGCAAGCGAGCCCGCCGAACCGGAGAGCCCCAGTCTGCGGGCGGCGGAGAGGGAACACATATTGCGTGTGCTGCGCGCCAGCAACGGCCAGATCGGTGGGCCTGAAGGCGCGGCCGCGCGGCTGGGAGTGAAGCGCACCACGCTCAATTCCAAGCTGAAGAGACTCGGCATCGAGCGCAGCGACTACGCGTGAACGCGAGTGAATGAGTGAGATCGGGCCCCATGCCTTCTTCACTGATCACTCATTCACTTGCTTCACGGCATTCCACTTTGACGGCCCTGCGTCATCGCGACGATATTTCGTCATGGTCACTTCGTCACTCCGCCATCGTCACTGCACGTCACCCATCTCGCTTATCGGCATAAATCATTTCGTGTCTGCGACTTACGGATTAATGTGAGCTGGCTCACACTTTGGCGCATGCCGTGCATAAGTGTATGGCGTGGCTCGAGGACGGGCCAGGATACGTTAAAGATCACGATTCAGAACGAGGACAAGGAAATCGGGATGACGCTCGAAGGACGCGTCGTCGGACCTTGGGTTGCCGAGCTCAGCCGGGTATGGGTGGATACGGCTCCGCAGCTTGGAAACAAAGTTCTCTCCATCGACTTGCAAAACGTTACTTACGCGGATGCGGCTGGCAAGCAGGTGCTGCGGGATATCTTTGCGCAATCGCACGCCAAGCTGGTAGCGATTTCCCCCTGGGCCAAATATCTAGCTGAAGAAATCACGCAGTCTCAAGCACAGGCACACTGACGAGGAGGTTCGACATGGCAAGCACATTTACGACATCGAGCAGTTCCAGCACGCAGGTCCAGCCGGCAGGCGAGTTCTTCAACAAGCTCACTCCTGCCGCATTGCAGGATTTTCAATCCATGCAGTTCCCCTCGTCTTATGCTGCCAACGTTGTGATTTTTTCTGAGAAGGATCCGGCCCAGGGCGTCTATGTGGTGCTCGAGGGTGAAGTAAAGGTCTCAATCAACTCCAGCGACGGACGCCGTCTCAGCCTCGCAATCGCGCGCAAAGGCGAGATCCTCGGCATGGCTTCCGCGCTCGCGGGCAGCCCGTACGATGTGACCGCCGAGACGCTCTATCCGGCGAAGGTTGCACATATCGGACGGCGCGACTTTCTCAACTTCCTCACCCGTCACCCCGAAGCTTACCAGGCCGTGATTGAAGAACTGAGCCGCAGCGTAACCAGAGCCTGCGACCAGTTGCGCACTGTAGGGCTCTCTGCCACGGCGCCCGAAAAGCTTGCCCGTTTGCTGCTTGACTGGAGCGACAGCGGGCAGGCCACGGAGTGCGGCGGCCGGCGCTTCCGGTTCTCCATGACCCACGAAGAGATCGGTGAATTCATCGGCGCTTCGCGCGAAACCGTCACACGGACGCTGAGTAATTTCAGGCATCGCCGCCTGGTGGATTTTAAAGGCTCGATGATGACCATTCCCAGCCGTTCTGCGCTGGCAAATTACGCCCACGCATGAAGAACAGTTGTCAGTTTTCAGTTATCAGCTTTCAGCCGGGATGCTCGGCCTGACGACGGAAAACTGACGATCGATGACTGAAAACCGACAACCGAATTAAGCCTTCCCCGACACTGCGCATGGTGCCACCGCGATATAGATATATATTTGCTATTTATCCTTACTTTGCGGAGGTTCTATGCGCAGGTCTTTCCTCTCTCTCTTTGCCGTTGTCCTCGTCGCTCTCGCTTCCCGCCCGCTGATTTCGCAGGGCGCCCCGCCGCAATCCACCGCCGACCAGCCCTACAGCGTCGAGTACTACTACAAGGTGCAGTGGGGCCATCAGAAGGAATTCCTCGACCTCTTTCTCAAGAACCACTACCCGCTCCTGGAGAAGATCGTGGGCACCGGACGCATGTTGTCGGTCAAGATCGAGGCGCCCGCATACCACACCACCGAAGACGGCCGCTGGGATTACCGCGTAACCATCCGCTTCAAGAACTCCACGGTGGCGACGACAGCGAATCCCGACGAGGAATCCTTCATCAGGCAGCTCTGGCCCGACCAGGAAATCTACAAGAGGGAAGAGCAGCGCCGCTTCGAGATCCTCGTCAGCCACTGGGACCTGCCGGTCACCGACATCACGCCGAAGAAGTGAAGAGCAGTCCGTTTCGCCGGTTCCGTCTTCCCAGGAAGGAGCTTTCTTGAACGGAGGAGTGCATGCCGGAAGAGTCACCCATCCCGGCCAGGCTCGAGGCCTTTTCTGACGGAGTGATCGCGGTCATCATCACCGTCATGGTGCTGGAGATCAAAGTTCCCCATACGGAGGGCTGGCAAAGCCTGCGGGAACTGGCGTCCCCCGTCAGCATCTATTTGCTCTCTTTCTGGTTCACCGGCGCCTACTGGCTGAATCATCAACACCTGATGCGGCGAACACGGACGGCGGGTCATGGCGTGCAATGCGCGAACCTGCTGTTCCTATGCCTGCTCTCACTCCTTCCGTTCAGTACGGCTTACGTTGTCGATAAACAGATCACAGGCTTTGCCACCGCCGTCTACATATCGACCCTGTTGGTGGTGGCCGTTGCGTTCCTGCTCCTCCGGCTGGCTGTTCATCGGCACCTGCATCGCCGGCAGGCGCTCACGCGAGACGACTTCATCGGTCTCCGAAACCAGATCGTGAGCATGCTCATCTATGCCGCGAGCGGCGCGGCTGCCTTCTACGTCCCGCGCGTTGCCATGGCGGCCACCGGCCTCCTGACCCTACTTTGGATCTTTCCGAATCTCACCCATCCTCGAACGTCCGAGCGGAGCGAAGCCGCCGTTGGCGATCGCAAGTGAGGTCATCCACTTCAGGGCACAGTCCGGAAGTCAGCATCGCCTGAACAGCCTCAGGAATTTGCCGCAGATCCAGCGTCGGAACGCAATCCTCACCCTGGCCTGCTGTCCGCAGAACCCTTTCCTATGTTCCCGTCAAGAAGAGCGGATAGGATTCTCTTTCAGAAAACACCGCCAGTCTGTGAAACGAAATTGCGCAAACTCTCACGATATGTAGTACAAGGTTGCTGATCTCTACGCAAGAAACTGCCGAAGGTGTGTCTTATAAAGATAACCGCCGTCTCCTGTAGCCAACCGACCAATCTCCGTGCACCGGAACCCGGTTTTGCGTTCGAATCGAGTTATTCCGGATAGCCTGTCGATACGATGATTATCGTTTTGCAACAATAAGATGCTTCCCTTGTTTTCGTAGTACGAAAGGAGATCGTCATGCCACACGTCACAGTCAACTACGAGATGTTTCTTCCGGGCGGCCACCATCGCCAGCCCCGTAACACTTCGATTGAATTGGACCTCGCGCCCACCGCAGGGGGCGATGTTGCCGATCCGGGCATCTACACTCCACCCTTCTTTTCTGAACTCCCCTACACCCTTGGCGCCGGAAGCGGCATGGCCCAGATGCTGTTCTGGAGCGTCACTGACGGAACCAGCGGGCAGGTGCTTCCTCCGTCCTCGTTTGATCAGACTGTAGGCGCTTTGCCGCTTACGATCACGGCGTGGTATTACCCGATTAGCGGTCCCGGCGTTGGAAATGGCGGCAGCGCGATTATCGATGACGCTTTCTCGGCGAACCTTGGGCGCTTCATTGATGACACCTTTGTGGATGTCACAAGCGATCCCTCATTGACCAGCAATGCAAACGTCATCGGCATTGTGCCAACCACCGTTGCCGAAACCCTGGTTGCCAAAACCCCCGTGGCCTCGACGGGCGAGCCCTTCGCGCAGTGGATTCTCAACGATGGTCTGCATCCTGATACCAGCACTACACTCCAGGTGCCGCAGGGTACAACCGGCATCGCGATTGCAATCTATCAGCAGCCGTCCCAGCCGAAATATCCGAAGATCAATCCCAACCAATATGCCACGTGGCAGTGGGTCGACTACGGAACCATGGTGGACGGCGGACCTCATCCCTGGAACCCATTTGTGAATCAGCTGATGTATGGCGTAGCCCTGGCTGCCGCGTCAGCGGGATTCGATCCAAGGGTGCGGGGGCAATTACTCAACATAGCCATGGAGCAAGTCAACCTGGCCGCGGCCAACATCCAACAGTCGATCAAGGGATCGATCAGGTAAGATCTGCAAACCTCACCACGCAAGCGTGGTCAATTGAGGGGTGATTCGCCAATCCCCCGGGTCTCGTCCGCGGCGGCGGATGAGACCTGGGATTGCGCTGTTTCCACCGAAGAGACCACTACGCCGTAGCCAACTGTTGTTGCTGTCCGCCCAGCTTCACGCTGACCACCTTGGAAACGCCGGGCTCCTGCATGGTGACGCCGTAGATCATGTCTGCCGCGTGCATCATGCGCTTGGAGTGCGTCACAAGCAGGAACTGCGTGTCGCGGCTCATGGAGTGCAGCAGGTCGGAGAGGCGGCCGACGTTGGTTTCGTCGAGCGCGGCGTCCACTTCATCAAGCACGCAGAAGGGGCTTGGCTGGAACTGGAAGATGCCCATCAGCAGCGCCAGCGCGGTGAGCGCCTTTTCGCCACCGGAAAGCAGCAGAACATTCTGCAGCTTCTTGCCCGGGGGCGAGGCCACGATATCGAGGCCGCTCTCGGCCTGATTTTCGGCATCGGTGAGCCGCAGGAATGCCTGCCCGCCGTGGAACAGCCGCGTGAACACGTTGGCAAAGTTCTCATTGATGCGCGCAAACGCCTCGTCGAACTTGGTCCTCGAAATCTGGTCGATCTCGCGGATGGTCTCCTGCGTGTTCTCGATGGACTCGATCAGGTCCTTGCGCTGCGCTTCGAGGAAGGTGTGGCGGTCGGCCGTTTCCTTGTACTCGTCCAGCGCCATCATGTTCACCGGGCCCATCGACTCCATCTTCTGGCGCAGCCCGCGGCAGTTTTCTTCTTCGGCCGCGAGCTCTTCGCCCGCAAGGTGCGCGATGGTTTCGTCGGCACGCAGGACTGCGGCCTCCGCGTTCACTTCGTTGAGGCAGCTTGCTTCGAGATGCTCCAGGTCGGATCGCAGTTTGGCGGCTTCGTTTGAGCGCGCGGAGCGGTTCTCGCGCAACTGGTCGAGCGTGGTGCGCGCATTCTTGAGATCCGTTTCCAGCGTCGCGAGTTGCTGACGGAGAACCTGCGCTTCGGCGGCCAGGGTCTGCGCCTGTTCGGTGGCTGTCGCGCGCTGCGCGGCAAGTTCCTTCTGCTTTTCGGCGAGCGCAGCAGTTTCGGAAATACGCTGTTCGCGCTCGGCTTCGGCCGCCGCGCGCTGCTGCTCGATGGCCAGCACACGCCGCTCCAGATCGGCGTGCAGCCGGTCGATGCGCTGGAAGGCCTGCTCCGCACCGCGCCGGCGTTCTTCGAGTCCCGCCAGTTCCGCGGTAACATGCGCGGCTTCCTGCTGGAGCGTTTCGCGCTTCTGCCGCATCTCGGCCAGCTCGGCCTGCTTCGCCTCCAGCTCGGCTTCGGCCTGCTTGTGCTCGGCTTCGAGCCGGGCGGCCTCTTCGCGCTTCTGCTCGATGTTGGCTGTCTTCGCCTCGCGCGCGTCCTTGTTGCGCGCGGCTTGCAGCGTCCACTCCTGCAGGCGGCGATCGATGCGCTGGACTTCGGCTTCCATCTGGCGGAGCGCAGCGCCCTGGTTGGCGGTGTCGCGCTCTGCCTGGCGGCGCTCTTCGCTGCGCGCTTCCAGTTGCGCGGTGAGATCTTCGATGGTGCGCGTCAGTACTGTGGCTTCCGTATCGGCATCGCGCAGCAGGGATTCAAGAACCGCCAACTTCTTTTCCGTCTCGCGCAGGTCGCGCTTCAGCGCCAGCGGGCCTTCGCTCGCCGGCCGCCCGCCGGTCACCGTCGTGTTGTGGAAGCACTCGCCTTCAGGCGTGAGGAAGAAGCCTTCCGTGTACTTCGATGCGAGATGCTGCGCCTGGCCCGAGTCCTCGACAAGGTATCCGTATTTCAATTTGGGCAGGATCCACTCGAGCGAGCGGCCGAACCCGTTCAGGACCTTGATGGTCTCCTTGAGCGGAGTCACTCCCTCGCCGCGGAGTTCCTCACTGTCGCCGGAAAAGTGGCCGTTCCCATTACCATTCGAGTGCCCGTTGCCAATAGCGTGGCCGTTGCCACCATAGTGGCCGTTGCCGGTGTGGTTCTCGGGATGAATCAGGAACGTGGCGCGGCCATCGACGCCGGATTTCAGCACTCGGACGCCCTGTTCCGCCGCCCGCCAGCTTCCCACCACGACATAATTGAGCTCGTCGCGCAGGAATTCGTCGACGACGCCTTCGTGCTCTCCGCTGACTTCCAGGAAGTCTGCCAGCGTGCCGACAGGCGACAGGCCCTCGCCCATTGCGCCGGGCTTGAGTAGCTTGCGCACGGTGTCGGTCGAGTAGCTGTGGTTGCGGATCAGCGCTTGCAAAGAATCGCGCCGGCCGGCCACGCTGGCCAGTTCGCCCCGCAGCTGGTTGGCTTTTGTGCGCAGGGCATTTTCTTCGCTGCGGCGCGCACTCAGCGATTCACGCAGCGCAATAATCTCGTCTTCGAGGCGCTTCAGAGTTTCGGTGGCGGACTCGAAATTCAATTTCGCCTGCCCGCTCTGCACGCCCAGGCTCTCGAGCTCGTTGCGCGACTGCCCCATCTCGGCTTCGAGGCGCTCGGCTTCGCGCTCCAGCGCCGCTAGGCTTTCCTCGCTCTGCGCCACGCTGTTGCGCGCGTTGCCTGCCATGGTGAGCAGGTGCATCACGTGCCGCCGCGTGATTTCCATCTGCCGTTCGGCGGTGAAGACTTCTTCGGCCGCGACGCGGGCTTCGTGCTGGTGAGCCTCGACCTTTTGGCGGAAGGCCTTCGCTTCCCCGGCCGCAGTGTCGAGAAACGCTCTCTGCTGCGCGCGCTCTTCGGCGATGCCTGCCATCTGCGTCAGCGTCTGCTCGAGCTCCGCCGCGGACGACGCCATGCGCGCTTCCAACTCGCCTACGCGCTCGGTGTTGCTGCGTTCACGGGCCGCGGCGCGTTCCAGCTCGACCGCGGAGGTGTTGGCGCGGTTCTGCGCTTCCTGCGCCTCGTGGTCCAACTCGTAGCCGCGCTCAGTGAGCGAGTGCTGACTGGCCTCCATCGTGCCGATCCCGGCAGCGGAGCCGCTGATCTGTTCCGTCAGCCCTGCCATCTCCTGCTCGAGGCGCGCCTGCTCGGCGTCCATCTGCGCCATGCGGCTGGCGAGGACGACGCGCAGACGGCCCCGTAGCTCGTCGCGGACGGCGGCAAAGCGTTCGGCCTTCGCGGCCTGCCGCTTCAGGCTGTTCATCTGGCGCGTGACTTCTTCAAAGATGTCGTCCACGCGCGCCAGGTTTTGCTTGGCAGACTCGAGGCGTAGCTCAGCGAGCCGCTTCTTGGTTTTGAAGCGGGTGATGCCGGCGGCTTCTTCGATAATGGCCCGCCGGTCGTGCGGCTTGGAGCTGAGCAGTTGGCCGATGCGCTCCTGGCCGATGATGGCGTAGCTCTCGGGACCGAGGCCGGTGCCCATGAAGATGTCCTGGATGTCGCGCAGGCGGCACAGCTTGCCGTTGAGCAGGTACTCGCTCTCGCCCGTCCGAAACAGCCGGCGGGTGATGACGATTTCGCCTTTCTGGAAGGTGCGCTGGAACTTGCGGCGGCGGATCTTCAATACCACCTGGGGCGGACCGGCCGGCGCCTCGCCTGCGTTCTCGGCGGGCGCATGGGTGACGGGCTTCGGCCCGGGCGTCTCGCCGGACTCCTCATCGAGTGCCTGACCCGGCTGCTCGCTGGCGACAATCTCTTCGGCCTCGGCGGCGCGGTGGCGGCGGAGCTCATCTTCGTCCCAGTCGGTAGGACCGTCGTTATCCACCACCACCTCGGGCTCAACCGGGATTGGGCCCGCGTAAGCCTCCGGATCAACCATGGTCAGCGTGACTTCGGCCATGCCCAGCGCCTTGCGGTCCCGGGTGCCGGCGAAGATCACGTCCTGCATGTGGGTGCCGCGGAGCGACTTGGCGCTTTGCTCGCCCAGCACCCAGCTCACCCCGTCAAGGATGTTCGATTTGCCGCACCCGTTGGGGCCCACTACCACGGCGATGCCCGTGCCCGCCACCGTCAACTCGGTGCGGTCACAGAAGCTCTTGAAGCCGAGGATATGGATCTTTTTCAGTTTCAGCATGTCGACTCCCGCGGTGGTCCGGCACTTTCCGCCACTCGGAGAACAGACGGAATTGTGCCCTATGACTAGGACTCTACGGAGCAAAACAGGCAGGGTCAACGGACCAGCAAGCAGTTTTTGTGGATAAGAAGTCCGGAATTCAACTTTCTGTAATTTTCCCGTTTTTATCCCGGCTTCTTCGGGTTTTCTACCTTAGTTTACGCCCGCTTTTGCACAGGGCGGAAGGTTACTCCGAAGGTACTCTTGCCGGAAGGGATGTATCAATCTGGGACCGGATCACTCGCTCGAGAGCACGGAGAGCCTGCGGTCGCGGGAAGCCGGGACGGCTGGCAAGGCGGATGGTTCTCGACGAATTTCCCGTGAGTGGAAGCAGCACGATGTCGAGATGACGCAGCACCTGGACTGCGAGGGCGGGGACGAGCGTCGTGCCGTATCCCGCGGCGACCAGATTCACCAGCGTCTCCAGCGTGGCGGCCTGCATGGACGCCTGTAGGGCGGTGCGCTGTATTCCGGGTTTGGCCCCGCAGGCGGCAAGTGCCTGGTTTGCGAGGCAATGGCCGTCCGCCAGGACGAGCAGCTCGCCGGCGAGGGCCTTTTCGCTGACCGACTTGTACCGCGCAAGGCGGTGGTTCACCGGCAGGGCGGCCAGCAGCGGTTCCTCGAAGAGGACGATTTCGGTGATCTCTGGCGCCTCGGGCGCCGTGGCCAGCAGCGCCGCATCGAGCCGGTGATTGCGAAGGCCCTCGATCAGCGCTCGGGTCTGATCCTCCCACAGTTCGATGACCAGTCCAGGATGGGCCTCGCGGAGAGGCTTCAGGATCAAGGGCATGAGGTAGGGCGCCAGGGTGGGGATCACACCCAGTTTCAGTGGCCCCACGAGCGGATCGCGGGCGGCACGCGCAACGGCCTCCATCTGCGCCGCGTGAGCCAAAGCCTCGCGGGCGTGCTCCAGGATCTGGCTGCCTACCGGCGTCAACTCGACGCGCTTATTGGTGCGTTCCAGAAGCGTGACGCCGAGCTCCTGC
>Ga0335080_10002281_pt1 | contig 19070 bp, 17 predicted proteins | sample Lox_Sample_34_FD_206720 | JGI IMG/M metagenome (GOLD analysis project Ga0335080, IMG submission 206720) | Soil microbial communities from Loxahatchee National Wildlife Refuge, Florida, United States - Lox_Sample_3.4 | ecosystem: Environmental > Terrestrial > Soil > Wetlands | place: USA...
GCGCGCCGCTGCCCGACGGCTTCCAGGCGCCGCGCTAGAGCGAGCGGTCCTCGGGCTTCCCCGTCGGCCGCATCAGGCCTTCCTGAGCCACCGACGCCACGAGCTCGCCCGTGCGCGTGAAGACCGTCCCGCGCGCGAAGCCGCGTGCGCCGGTCGCGACCGGGCTCTCCTGCGCGTAGAGCAGCCAGTCGTCGGCGCGCACGTCGCGGTGGAACCACAGCGCGTGGTCCAGGCTCGCCATCATGATCGGCCCGAGCGGACCGGAGCGGCCGTGCGGCAGCACCACCGTGTCGAGCAGTGACATGTCCGATGCGTAGGTCAGCACGCAGCGGTGGAAGAACGGGTCCTCGGGCAGGACGCCGTTCGCGCGGAACCACACCCGGTTGCCGCCGCGCCGCGGCGGTCCGCCCAGGAACGTGGGCGCCTCGACGTGGCGCAGGTCGATGGGCCGCTCGCCGCGCGTCCACGGGAACGTGCCCGGCGGCAAAGCGCTCGCGCGCTCCTGCCACGTGGGCAGCGATTCGGGTGGCGGCGCCGCGGGCATGTCGAGCTGCTGGTGCTCGTAGCCGACCTCGCGCACCTGGAACGACACAGCGACGCTGAAGATCGCCTGGCCGCGCTGCACCGCGACGACGCGGCGCGTGGTGAAGCTCTGCCCGTCGCGGATGCGGTCGACGGTGTAGAGCACCGGCACGCGCGGGTCGCCGGGCCGCAGGAAGTAGGCGTGCAGCGAGTGGGCGGCGCGGCCCGATACGGTGCGGCCCGCCGCGGCGAGCGCCTGCGCGGCGACCTGGCCACCGAACAGCCGCTCGCGCTGGCCCGTCTCGTTCCTGCCGCGGAAGATGTTCTGTTCGATCTCCTCGAGCGCCAGGAGATCCACCAGGCCGTTCGGCGCATCCATGGCGCGAGTGCATAGCACGGCGGCGCCCCCTGCTACACTGCACCGATGGAGATCAACGGCATGGCGCACGTCATCCTGACGGTGCGCGACTTCGCGAAGGCGCGCGAGTTCTACGGCGCGCTGCTCCCGTTCCTGGGACTCACTCCGGTCGTCGACGGTGCGGAGTACTTCTACTGCGTGGGCGGCCGCACCGCGCTCGGCATCCGGCCGGCGTCGGGCCCGCATGCGCGCGAGTCGTTCACGCAGGAGCGCAGCGGGCTGCACCACCTGTGCTTCCGCGCGCGCTCGCGCGAGGACGTCGACGCCGTGCACGATTTCCTCGCCGTGCGCGGCGCGGTGATCGTGCACAAGGGCGAAGAGGGTCCGTGGGCGCCGGGCTACTACTCGGTGTTGTTCGAGGACCCCGACGGCATCCGCCTGGAAGTGAACCACGTGCCGGGGCGCGGGCTGCTCGAGCCGGGCGTCCGGCGCGGCGGCACATGAGCGAGCTCGAGGTCCAGCTCCACCTGCTGCGCCAGGCGACGTTCGAGTGGGTGAACGCGCTGGCGCAGGCGCTCGAGGAAGAGGGCGTGCCGCATCGAGTCACTTCCGCGGACGAGAAGCGCTCGACCGACGGCATGTGGGCCGTGTACGTGCCGTTCACCGAGCTGGCGCGTGCGCAGGAGATCGACCGCGACGTGATGCTCGACCTGTTCCCCGATCTGCCGGACGACTTCGACCCCGCCGCGCTCGACACCAGCCAGTGTCCCGCGTGCGGCGAGCCGGCTGCGGAAGGGGCCACGAGCTGTGCGAGCTGCGGCCTCGCGTTCGTCGGCGGCGAATAGCGCACGCGCGGCGCTGCTGGCCGCGGCGCTCTTCGGCTGCCGCGAGCGCGCCGCCGCGCCGCCTCCCGCGTCGCCCGCCGCGCCCGCGCCCGCGAGCTTCGTGGGAAGCGAGGCGTGCGCCGGCTGCCACGCGGCGGAAGCCGCGGCGTGGCGCGCCTCGGAGCACGCGCACGCGATCCAGCCGGCGGACGCGAACACCGTGCTGGCCGACTTCTCGCGCGCGGAGTTCTCGGTGCGCGACGGCCAATACAGGGTGCATGCGGCCGGCCCCGACGGTGCGCCGGCCGATTTCCACGTGCGGTATACGTTCGGCGTCGAGCCGCTGCAGCAGTACCTGCTCGAGCTGCCCGGCGGTCGCCTGCAGGCGTACACGCGCGCGTGGGACGTGTCGCGGAAGCGCTGGTTCGACTTGTACCCCGGCGAGAAGCTGGCGCCCGGCGACGAGCTCCACTGGACCGGCCGCCAGCAGAACTGGAACTACATGTGCGCGGACTGCCACTCGACCGACGTGCGCAAGGGCTTCGACTTCGCGAGCCGCACGTACGACACGAAGTTCGCCGAGCTCGCGGTGGGCTGCGAAGCCTGTCACGGCCCGGGCTCCGCGCACGTCGAGTGGGCGAAGTCGAAGCGCGGGCCGCTGGGGCTGACCGTCGACCTGTCCGAGCGCGCGGGCGCGCACTGGACGCTCGATCCGCAGACGGGCAACTCGACGCGCAGCCGGCCGCGCCCCGACGACGCCGAGCTCGAGGCGTGCGCGCCGTGTCACGCGCGCCGCTCGCAGCTCGCCGAGGGCTGGCGCGCCGGCCATGCGTTCCTCGACCACTACCGGCCCGCGCTCCTCGCCGAGCCTGCGTACTGGGCCGACGGCCAGCAGCGCGCCGAGGACTACACGTGGGGCTCCTTCCTGCAGAGCAAGATGTACGCGCACGGAGTGACTTGCAGTGACTGCCACGAGCCGCACTCCGCAGCGTTGCGCGCGGAGGGCAACGCGCTCTGCGAGCGCTGTCATTCCGCCGAGAAGTACGATGCGCCCGCCCATCACTTCCACCGCGCCGGGTCGCCAGGTGCGCGGTGCGTGAGCTGTCACATGCCCGCGGCTACGTACATGCAGATCGACCCGCGGCGCGACCACAGCCTGCGCGTGCCGCGGCCGGCGCTGTCGGCGGCGCTCGGCGCGCCGGACGCGTGCACGAGCTGTCACCGCGACAAGACGCAGGCCTGGGCAGCAAGCCAGCTGCGCAGGTGGCTCGGCCACGACCCGACCGGCTTTCAGACGTTCGGCCCGGCGCTCCACGACGCCGCGCTGAACCGCGACGGCGCCGCGGCGGAGCTCGTCGCCGTGGCGAACGACGCAGCGCAGCCCGCGGTCGCGCGCGCTTCCGCGCTCGCCCTGCTCGCCGAGCATCCTGGCGCAGGCGCGACCGAGGCCGGCCTGCGCAGCGCGAAGGACGCGAGCGCGCTCGTGCGGCTCGGTGCCGCGATGCTCGCGGGCGGACTCACCGCGGAAGCTCGCGTCGCAGTCGCCGCGCCGCTCTGCGCCGACCCGGCGCGCGCGGTGCGCAGCGAAGCCGCGAGCGCACTGGCCGGCGCGCCGCGCGACCTGTTCACGCCCGCGCAGGGCGCCGCGTTCGCGCGCGCCGCCGACGACTACGTCGCGGCGCAGCGCTGGGCCGCCGACCGCCCCGAGGCGCACGTGAACCTGGGCTCGTTCTTCGCGAACCTGTCGCGCTGGGACGAGGCGCAGGCGGAGTTCCAGAACGCGCTCGCGCTCGACGCGCGCTACGTGCCCGCGCTGGTGAACTCCGCCGACGCGTACCGTGCGCAGGGCAGGGAGGACGACGCGCTGCGCGAGCTCCAGAAGGCGCGCGAGCTCGCGCCCGATAGCGCCCCCGTGCGCTTCTCGCTCGGGCTGGCGCTTACGCGCAAGGGCGACCGCGACGCCGCGCTGGCCGAGCTCGAGCGCGCGGTCGCGCTGGCGCCCGACGAGCGGCTGTACGGCTACACCGCCGCGGTGGCGCTGCATTCGTTCGGCAAGAGCGCCGAGGCGATCCGCCGGCTCGAGTCACTGCGCAAGCGGTGGCCCACGGATCCCGACGTGCTGCTCGCGCTGGCCACCATGCAGCGCGACGCCGGCAACCGCGCCGCGGCGCGCGACGCCGCACAGGCACTCCTCGCGGCGCGCCCCGGCGACCCGAACGCGCGGGCGCTGCTCGACCAGCTCGACGGCCGCGAGCCGGCGAACTAGTCCAGCTTCATCGCCCCCGTCATCATGCGCACGCGCGCGTGGAAGTCGTACGGGTAGACGAGCTCGAGCGCGGATACGTCGTCGAGCCGCTTCTTCGCCTCGTCGGGGAGCGCCAGGTCGGCGGCACCGAGGTTGTCCTCGAGCTGCTCGAGCGTGCGCGCGCCGAAGATCGGCGAAGTGACTCCCTTCTGCTGCGCGCACCACGCGAGCGCGACCTGGCTGGCGGTCTTGCCGAGCGACTTCGCCACGCTCGACACGGCTTCCGCGACCGCCAGGTTCTTCTGGTTCGTGAACAGCTCGCGGTTCATCGGGTCCACCGCCGCGCGGGAGCCCGCGGGCGCCTCGCCACCCGGCTTGATCTTGCCCGTGAGCAGGCCGCCGCCGAGCGGGCGCCACGGAATCACGCCGATGCCCTCCTCGACGCACAGGGGCAGGTGCTCGCGCTCGATGAAGCGGCACACGAGCGAGTACTGCGGCTGCAGGCAGTCGAAGCGCGAGGTGCCGAGCTCGCGCGCGAGCGCGGTCGCCTTCATGAGCTGCCACGCCGAGAAGTTCGAGCAGCCGACGTAGCGCGCCTTCCCGGCGCTCACCACGGCGTCGAGCGCGCCGAGCGTCTCGTCGAGCGGCGTGGTCGGGTCGTAGGCGTGCACCTGGTAGAGGTCCACGTAGTCGGTGCCGAGCCGGCGCAGGCTCGCGTCGATGCCGTCGAGGATGTGCTTGCGCGACAGCCCCAGGTCGTTCGGCCCGCCGCCCATCGGCCCCGCCACCTTCGTCGCGAGCACCACCTGCGAGCGCTTGTTGCGGATCGCGCGGCCGGTGATCTCCTCCGATACGCCGTTCGAATAGACGTCGGCGGTGTCGACGAAGTTGCCGCCCGCATCGAGGAAGCGGCTGACGATGCGCGCCGACGTCGGCTCGTCGCAGCCCCACGCAGGGTTCCCGAACGTCATCGTGCCCAGACAGAGATTCGAGACCTTGAGTCCCGTGCGGCCGAGCTTGCGCAGCTTCATCGTCCCTCCGGTTGTGGGACGCGAGCCTACCGCATCCGAGCCGTTCGCTGGGGACGAGCGGCTAGACGCGGAACGCGGCCACGAGCGAGCGGAGCCGCTCGACCTCGCGCGCGACCTTGTTCGCGGAGCCGAGCGTGACGTTCGCGACGTCGCGGTTCTCGACGGCGGCGAACGCGACTTTTCGCACGATCTCGCGCGCGCTGGTCGAGCCGCTGACCGCATCGGCCGCGCGCTCCGACATCTCGGCGGCGACGCGCTTCAGCTCCTCCGAGCCGCGCGCCGAGCCGGCGCTGGCGTCGGCGGCGCTCGCGATCGCGCGCGTGATCTCCTCGGTGCGCTCCACGGCGTCGGCCACGCTCGCGGCGATCTGCGCGCTCGTGCTCGTCTGCTGCTCGACCGCGACGACGATCGTGCGCGTGTTCTCGTGCATCTCGTCGATGATGTGGCCGATCGTTTCGATCGCCTCGACCGCGGAGCGGGTCGACGACTGGATCGAGCGGATGCGCTCTTCGATCTCCTGGGTCGCGACCGCGGTCTGCTTCGCGAGCTCCTTCACCTCGTTCGCGACGACGGCGAAGCCCTTGCCCGCTTCTCCCGCGCTCGCGGCTTCGATGGTCGCGTTCAGCGCGAGCAGGTTGGTCTGGTCGGCGATGTCGTTGATGACGCCGACCACGTTGCCGATCTCCTGCGCCGCCGCGCCGAGCTTCTCGAACGCCTGGTTCGTGTCGCGCGCCGTGCGCGCGGCCTTGCCGGCGATGTCGGCCGAGTGATTCGAGCTCTTCGCGACTTCGCCAAGCGATGCCGACAGCTCCTCGACGGCGGTCGACACCGAGCGAATGGACGCGTTGATCGACTCGACCTGCTCGCGCGCCGTCGCCATGCTGCGCATGACCACGCCCGCGCCGTCGGCGAGCTCGCTCGCGCTGCGGCTCGATTGGCCGGCCGCCGCGGCCACGGCGCCCAGGTTCTCGGACGCGCTCTCCGTCGCCTCGTCCACCGCGCGCGAGCTGTCGCCCAGCGCCTCGGCGCCGCGCTCGATCTCCTCGGCCGCGGGCGTGAGCTCTTCGACCGTGCTCGCCAGCACCTCGACGGAGCCCTTCACCTGGCCGACGAGCGTGCGCAGGCCGTCGATCATGCCGCGCAGCGCGCGCGACACGTTGCCCAGCTCGTCATCGCGGCGGATCTCGACCTGGCGCGTCAGGTCACCGTCCGCCACCGCGGATGCGAGCTCGGTCGTGGTCTCGACGACCTCGGCGACGATCCCGCGCGACAGGTTCGCCGACACCGCCAGACCCGCTGCGAGCGCGGCGAGCAGGGTGAGCGCGAGCACGATGGCGTTCTGCTTCGCGAAGCTCGCGATGGCGTCGAGCTCCTTCGAGACGGCGGCGGCGTGCGCGGCGCGGAAGTCGTCGAGCATGTGCGCGAGTCGTGCGGAGACGTGCGCGTCGCGCTCGACCTCGTCGCGCGTCTGTTCGTTCGCGTGGCCCGAGAGCATGGCGGCGCAGTGCGCGAGCGCGTCGCGCGCGTACTTCTGCGCCGACAGGCGCAGCTCGGCGACCTCTTCCTCGTGCGCGAGCGAGTCCAGGTGGGCCAGCTCGTCGTCGAGCTCCTGCGCCATGCTGCGCGCGTGCTCCAGCGCCGCGGAGTCGAAGCTCGAGCAGGCGCGGTCGACCGTGGACTGGAAGGCTGCGAGCCGCGAGCCGGCGCGGCTCGCGCCGTCGAGCACCGGGTAGTGGTTCTCCGCGAGCGAGCGGGTGTGCTGCTGCACCTCGACCACGCCGCGGAACGCCCAGACCGCCGAGCCGATGGGCAGCATCAGCACGGCGATGAAGCCGAGCAGGAGTCTTCCCCGAAGCGAGAGTCGCTGCACAGCCCCTCCGGTCGCGCCGATTCCGGAACCGGATCGGCCCGCGCGGACTTGGACTTGACGCCTGCTAGCCCGCTTGCAGGAGGACTTCGCGCTCGTACGACGACGGATCGGGAAATTCGCGGAAAGGCAGGCCGCGAGCCGAGCCGCTGTCGGGCAGCGGCACCGCGCCGCTGCGCGCGAGCAGCTGCGCGAGCAGCGCGCGCAACGCCTCGAGCGCGCTGCCGTCGCCACCCACGAGTGCGCGGGCGCGGAACGAGTCACTGCGCAGTCTCAGCACCTCGAGCTCGCCGGAGTGACTCTCGGCCCAATTCAGCGCCAGGTCGATCACCACGACGGGCTTCGCGGCGAGGCCCGACACCAGGCCCACGCCGACGGCCTGGATCCGCTCCCAGGCCACGAGCGCGGGCTCGGCGCCGTCGATCCGCAGCACCAGACCGCCGGGGTCGAGCGCCGTGGGCACCGCGGGCGTGAGCTTCGGCGCGGCCGCCTCCGCGGGCTCGAGCGGCGCGGGCGCCGAGGGGGCAGGCAGCGGAGCGGGCGGCGGCGCCGCGTAGACCACGGTCTCCATCTCGCGATAGCTCGCGCGCTCGATCTCGAGCGGCTCGGGCTCTGCGGGCACAGGCGCGGGCTCGGGCTCGAGTGCGCGCGGCGCCGGTGCGGGCTCCTCGGTAGCCGCCGCCGCGGGCTCGGCGGGCGCGCCCCCGAGCTTCGCTTCGAGCTCGTGCACCAGGCGCTCGAGCTTCTCGCGCCGCTCGGGCGCCAGATCGGCGGGCGCGAGCGCGCGGCGGGCGGCCGCGAGCGCGCAGGGCGGGTCGAGCTCGACGGCGAGCTCGGCCGCGCGCACCGCCTGGCCGACGGTGAGCGACTTGTTGTCGGGCGACACCACGGTGCGCAGCGCAGCGATGGCCGCATCCCGGCGCGCCTGCACGACCAGCTCGGGCACGAGGCGCAGGAGCACGGTCGTGTCGAGCCGCACGTCGGGCAGCGCGCGTCCCAGCTCCTCGTACAGCCGGGCGGCGGCGGCGAGCTGGCCGTGGCGCGCCTGGATCTCGATCAGGCGCTTCGCCGCGGCGGCGCCCTTCGCCTCGCGGCCCGCTGCGAGCTCGGCGCTCCACACGGCGAGCAGCGCGTCCGGATCGTCGGGCCGATCCCGCAGCACCGACGTGGCGAGCGCGATCGCCTCGTCGTGTTCGCCGCGCGCGTGCGCGTCGAGCGCGCGCTGGATGCGCGGGTCGAGCCTGGCGATTTCGCGCTTCGCCTCGCGCGCCGGCGCGAGCCAGTGCTCCTCGATTCGCGCGGCGCGCAGCCCGAAGGCAAACGCGGCGCCGAACGCGAGTCCCGAGATACTGGGCGCCAGTGACTCGCCCGTCTCGACCCCGGAGCCTCCGAACAGGAAGTGGAGTCCGGCGCTCCCCACGAGCCAGCCGGGCAGGGCGAGCCAGGCCGGCGCGCTGAACGTGCCCGAGGCGAGCCGCGTGCGCGCGAACGAGAGCCACGCGAAGCGGATCTCGCCGCGCGCATGGCGCACGGCAAAGGCACCGAGCAGGCCGGCGGCCAGCCCCGATGCGCCGATCAGCGGCGCGTTCTCCGCCGGCTGCGCGAGCGCGTAGCCGCCCGCGGCCGCCAGCGCGCCACCGGCGCAGAGCGCTGCGAACAGCAGTCGACCGAAGGCGTCCTCGAGCGCGGGCCCGACGAGCCAGATGAGCAGCAGCGCCAGACACAGATGTGCGTAGCCGGCGTGCATGAACGGGTGCGTCAGGAGCGCCGCAGCGTGTGGCTCCGCGGGCACCCAGCCGAAGCGGCGGAACGGGTGCGCGGCGCCGGGCTCGGAGTCCGAGCCGCGCAGCGCGAGGCGCGTCACGTCGTCCAGCTCGGCTTGCTCGCGCGCGCGGGTCGCGGCGTCGAGCGGCGTGCGCGCGCCGGCACGGCGCGCCGCCTCGACGCGCTCGGCAGTCGCCTCGTCTGCGTTCGCGAGCGCGACGAGCGCGGGGTCCGGCTCGAGATACGGGTGCGAGAGCCAGACCTCGAGCGCGCTGTCCGGCTTCACCTCGGGCGCGTCCGGCGCGATGCCGACGCCGCCGCGCGCGGCGAAGAAGCCGACGACCAGTGTGGCGAGCAAGGCGAACGTGAGCCACGGGAGTCGCTCCACGCTCGTCTGGTCGGTGCCGATCGGCAGGATCATCGCGCTCGGACCATCGGCAGCGCGCGACGACGGGCTGAATCAGGAAGAGAGACTTCTCACACGCGCAGCTGACCGGCCGCGAGCTTGCGCATCGCCTCGGCGTCGAACGGCACGTACGCGCGCGCGCCGTCGTCGCGCACGAACAGCGGATCGCGGACCTTGGCCAGGTCGTAGCCCTCCTGTTGCAGCTCGACCTTGCGCAGCTTGAACGTGCCGGTGACCTCGGCGTCCTTCTGCAGGCGCACGAAGACGGGCGTGGCGTATGCAGGCAGGGCCGTCACCGCGTGCGCGTAGAAGGCGCGCGGGTCGAACGAGGCCTCGGGCGCGAGCACGAGCGCCACCATGCCCGCGCGCCCGTCGGCGCCCGCGACTTCGACGCCGTACACGTTCGCCATCTCCACGCCGGGGAAATGCGCCAGGCACTCGGCGACTTCCTGGGTCGAGACGTTCTCGCCCTTCCACCGAAATGTGTCCCCGATGCGATCGACGAAGTAGAAGTAGCCCTGCGCGTCGTGCTTCAGGAGGTCGCCCGTGCGGAAGAAGGCGTCGCCGTCCTTGAACGCGTTGCGCAGGATCTTGCGCTCGGTCGCTTCTTTCGACGTGTAGCCTTCGAAGCGGCCGCGCGTGTCGCCGGCGCGCGTCGGCATCGCGCCGATCAGCTCGCCGGCCTCGTCGGGCTTGCACTCGATCAGGTGTCCGTGCGCGTCGCGCGGGTGCTCGTCGCGCTCGACGTCGTAGCGGACGACGCGCGCGTCCATGAGCAGCCGGGTCGGAATGCGCCCGACCGAGCCTACCTTGTTGTCGAGGTTCAGGAGCGAGACGTTGCCTTCGGTCGCGCCGTAGAACTCGACGATGCGCGGCAGCTTGAAGCGGTCGCGGAACTCGACCCAGATGTCGGGTCGCAGGCCGTTGCCGATGCAGAACTCGAGCTCGTGACGGCCGTCGAGCGGGTCGGCGGGCTGGTTCAGGAGATAGCGGCAGAACTCGCCGATGTACTGGAACGACGTCGCGCGGAAGCGGCGCACGTCGCTCCAGAACTCGCGTGCGGAGAAGCGCCGGCGCAGCGCGAGCGAGCCGCCCGAGAGCAGCGCCGCGCCCACGGCCATGCAGCCGCCGGCCGTGTGGTACAGCGGCAGCGCGCAGTACATGACGCCGCTGCCCTCGAAGCCGACGAGCCGCGACGCCGTGGCGGCCGTCATGAAGCGCAGGTGGCTGAAGCGCGCGGCCTTCGGCAGGCCCGTGGTGCCCGAGGTGTAGATGTAGAACAGGTCGTCGCCCGCGCGGCATTCGGCGCGCGTGCCCGGCGGCGGGTTCGCGGACGGCCGCGTCGCCAGATCGGCGGCGAAGTCGTGCGCGCCGGCCGGCAGCTCGGCGCGCTGCGTACCGGGCTCGTCCGACACCCACAGCTGCCACGGCGCGCTCGCGCCGAGCGGGGCGCACGCGGCCAGGCACTCGCCGCCGGCGATCAAGTGCTTGGCGTCCGCCGTGGTGATCGCGTGCTCGAGCGCGCGCCCGCCCAGGTTCGTGTTGATGAGCGCCGTGGTGACGCCCGCCTTCGACAGGCCGGCCCAGGTCCAGAGGAACTCGGGCCGGTTGTGCATGAGGAGCGCCACGCGTTGGCCGTGGCCGAGGCCCTGCGCGAGCGCCCAGTGCGCGACCCGGTTGGCCTCGCGGTTCAGCTCGTCGTACGTGACGCGCCGGTCCTCGAACAGGACGAACGGGTGCGCGCCCCGCGCTGCGGCCTGCTCCTCGAAGACGTCGGCCACGGTGCGCGGCGAATCCGGGCGCGTGCGCGCGAGCGGCAGGCCGTACTTCGCGAAGCGCCAGATCTGCCCGAGCCGCTCGAAGGCCGACATGCGCGCAGGCTAGCGCGAACGGGCGCGCGGACGCGAGGGCACGCGGATCTTCCGCCGCTTCGGCTCGCGGTTCTGGCGGAACAGGATGCCCACGTGGCCGACCACGCCCACCAGCTCGGCGCGCGTGCGGGCGGCCAGCTCGCCCAGGAGCTCCTTCTTCTCGTCCTTCCAATCGATGAAGCGCACCTTGATGAGCTCGTGGGCCACGAGCTCGGCTTCTGCCTTGCGCACCACGGCGTCCGACAGGCCTTCCTTGCCGACCATGACCACGGGGTCGAGCGCGTGCGCGAGCCCGCGCAGGTGCCGCCGCTGGAAACCTTCGAGCTCGTCCATCGCGCGGCAGAACGTATCATGCGCGTCCGAGGTGAGGGATGTACCGGGACCGTAGGGTCGTCGTCGTGATGCCGGCCTACAACGCGGCGAAGACGCTCGTGCGCACCTACGAGGAGGTGATGGCACAGGGCATCGTCGACGAGCTCATCGTGGTCGACGACGCCAGCACGGACGAGACCGTGCGCATCGCGGCCGGGCTACCCCGAACGGTGTTGCGCGTGCACGAGAAGAACCGCGGCTACGGCGGCAACCAGAAGACCTGCTACCGCGCGGCGCTCGAGCTGGGCGCCGACATCGTGGTCATGGTGCACCCCGACTACCAGTACACGCCGAAGCTGTTGCCCGCGATGGTCGCGCTGATCGGCGGCGACGTGTACCCGTGCGTGCTCGGCTCGCGCATCCTGGGCGGCGGCGCGCTCGCGGGCGGCATGCCGATCTGGAAGTACGTCGCGAACCGCGGGCTCACCCTGGTCGAGAACTGGCTGTTGGGCTCGAAGCTCTCCGAGTTCCACACGGGCTACCGCGCGTTCAAGGCGGAGCTCCTGCGCGAGCTGCCGCTCGACGAGAACTCCGACGACTTCGTGTTCGACAACCAGATGCTCGCCGAGATCCTGTGGCGCGGGCACGAGATCGCCGAGGTGACGTGCCCGACGGCGTACTTCGCCGAGGCGTCGTCGATCAACTGGAAGCGCAGCGTGCAGTACGGCTTCGGCTGCTTGGGCACGGGGCTCGAGTTCCGCCTGGCGCGCTGGGGGCTGCGCAGCTCGCCGCGCTTTCCGCAGGCGGCCGGTTGAGGGCGGAGCGCGCGGGCATCGCGCTCGGCCTCGCGGCCGGCGTCGCCCTGGCGTTCTGGGGCGCGCTCGACTGCGGCTTCCTGGCGTGGGACGACGACCTGTACGTGACGGCGAACCCGCAGGTTCTGGCCGGACTCCGGGGGGCGGGCGTCGGCTGGGCCTTCACGACGTTCCACGCGGGCAACTGGCATCCGCTCACGTGGCTGTCGCACATGCTGGACGTGACACTCTTCGGTGTAAACCCGATGGGACATCACGCCACGAGCGTCGTGCTGCACGCGGGCTGCGCCGTGCTCGCGTTCGCGGCGCTTGCCGAGCTCACCGGCACGACCTGGCGGGCGGCGTTCGCGGCGGCGCTCTTCGCGCTGCACCCGCTGCGCGTCGAGTCGGTGGTCTGGGTCGCGGAGCGGAAGGACGTGCTGTCGGCGGCCTTCGCGCTCGGGTCGCTGTGGGCGTATGCGCGCTGGGCGCGCCAGAAGGCGCGGGGGCCGTGGTGGGCGTCGCTCGCGCTCTTTGCGGCGGCGCTGCTGGCCAAGCCGATGCCGGTGACGCTGCCGTTCCTGTTCCTGTTGCTCGACGCATGGCCGCTCGGGAGGCTGCGCGCATGGCGCGAGCTCGGCGCGCGAGCGGCCGAGAAGTGGCCGTTCTTCGCGCTGTCGGCGGCGTCGTGTCTCGTGACCCTCCACGCGCAGTCGGCGGGGATCGCCGTGCGCTTGCCCGTCACCGCGCGCGCGGCGAACGCCGTGGTCGCGCTCGCGCAGTACGTTCTGCGCGCGGTCGACCCGCGCGAGCTCGCCGCGCTCTACCCGTATCACCCGGTGCAGCCGCGCGTGGTGCTCGCCGCGGGGCTGTTCGTGGCTGCGCTCGCGCTGCTCGCGTTCTCGCAGCGGCGCACGCGGCCGTGGCTGGCGGTCGGCGCTTCGTGGTTCGCGGGCATGCTGGTGCCGGCGCTCGGCTTGGTGCAGGTCGGCGTGCAGGCGTCCGCCGACCGCTACACGTACCTGCCGTTCCTGGGGCTGGCGCTGGCGGCGTCGTGGAGCCTGGCCGAGCTCGCCGAGCGCGTGCCCGCGGGCCGCACCGTGGCCGGTGCGCTCGCCGGCCTCGTGCTTGCCGCGTGCGCGGTCGAGACGCGCCGCCAGGTCCCGTACTGGCACGACACGGTGTCGCTCCTCGGGCGCGCGATCGAGGTGACTCGCGCGAACTGGTACGCGCACACCGAGCTCGGCGTCGCCTACGCGACGCAAGGCGACCTGGCGCACGCGCGGCTCTACCTCGAGAAGTCGCTCGAGTGGAACCAGGACCAGCCGCGCGCGCGCGCCTACCTGGGCCTGGTCGACGTGGAGAGCGGGGCGGTCGAGCACGGCATCACGGAGCTGCAGCGCGCGCTCCTGCTCGACCCCGAGATCGCGGGCGGTCGCTACGCGCTCGCGACTGCGCTCGAGCGCGCGGGCCGGCTCGGCGACGCCGTCGCCGAGTACGGCTTGGCGCTCGCCGACCCGCGCAGCGCGCAGGCCGCGCGCGCGCGGCTCGAGCGCCTGGGTGCCGACGCGCGTGCCCGCGGCGACGACGCGCTCGCCGCCGGGATCGAGTCCCGCCTCAGCGGTGCAGGCCCGCCGAGATGAGCAGCCACAGCCCCAGCGCGAGCAGGAGCGCGGCCGCCTTCTCGGCGCTGCGATGCAGCACGAGCTCGGCGAGCTTCGGGCGCGGCCGCCCGAGCGAGCGCCGCTCGCGGTAGAAGCCGGTCACCAGCTTCGCGAGCTCGTCCTGCGACGCCACCTTGCGCAGCTCGCCGTGGCGCGCCGCCGAGATCGCGCCGCGCTCCTCGGACACGACCAGGCACAGCGCGTCGGTCCGCTCCGACAGCCCGAGTGCGGCGCTGTGGCGCGTACCCAACCCCAGCGCCGCGGCGCCCCGCGAGAGCGGCAGGTGTACACCAAAGCGTGTCAGAGCGCGGTCCTCGATCACCACGGCGCCGTCGTGGCCGGCCGAGTGCGGGTCGAACAGGCTCGCGAGCAGCGGCGCCGACAGCTGCCCGCCGAGCTCGTGGCCGCCGTTCACGTGGCGTTCGAGGCGGTCCCGGCCCGCTACGGCGACGAGCGCGCCGACGCGCGCGCGCGCCAGCTCGCAGAGCGCCTGCGCCAGCAGCTCGGGCGCATCGAGCCGAGGGCGCGGATCGCCGCGCCGGCCGACCGCCCACGCCGCCAGCTCCTCGAAGCCGCGCCGCAGCTCGTCCTGGAAGATCACCACGCCCGCGAGCGCGGCCACCGCGAACGTGCCGTTGAAGATCCACGTGGTGAGGTGCAGCCCGAGCAGCCGCGCGCCGAGATACACGCCGCCGAGCAGCGCGATGCCTCCCGCCGCGAGCATCGCGTGCGAGCGGCGGAGCCAACTCATTGCGGTGTAGAGCAGCACGGCGCCGATCGCGACGTCGAGCGCGTCGGTCGGCCCGAAGCTGCGCAGCGCGGCGATCATCCCACCCCCGAAACGAGTACACGCATGCGAAACGCGGAGAGCTCGAGGGGGTACCGCGACCTTACCGAATCGCGCGGCCGCGCTGTAGTCTCGCGGGCCATGGCGACCCTGCGGGAGCACTGCCTCGCGATCCTCGAGAGCGGCGGCCTCGAGGCGAAGCTCGTGCCGCCGTTCGCGGCGGACGGGACGCTCCTGCCCGACCTGGAGCGCGGTGCGCCGCGGTTCGTCGAGCGGCCGGCGCGCGCGCCCGAGCTGGCCATGTGCGCCGGCTCGGCGCGGCTGCCCCGCCCGGACGAGCTCGGCTCGCCCGCGGCGCGCGCGGTCTGCCTGCGCCGCTTCGCGCACCACGAGCTCATGGCGGTCGAGCTGTTCGCGTGGGCGCTGCTGCTCTGGCCCGAGCTCGAGCCCGCGCTGCGCCGCGAGCTCGCGGGCGTGCTGGCGGACGAGCAGCGACACTGCCGGATGTACCTCGAGCGCTTGCGCGCGCACGGCGGGGAGCTCGGCGGCGAGCCGCTCTCGGACTACTTCTGGAAGCACGTGCCCGCGATCCGCGCGCACCCGCGCGGCCCGCTCGCCTTCATCGCGGCGATGGGCCTCACGCTCGAGCAGGCGAACCTGGACTTCACGGCGCTCTACGCCGAGGGCTTCCGGCGCGCGGGCGACGAAGCGAGCGCGCGCGTGTCGGAGCGCGTGCACGAGGACGAGCGGGGCCACGTCGCGCTCGCCGCGCGCTGGCTCGCGCGGCTGGCGCCGGGCGAGAGCGAGGTCGAGGCCTACGCCGCGTCGGTGCCTTTCCCGCTCGAGGCGTCGCGCGCGAAGTCGCGCCGCTTCCACGCGGAGGCGCGGCGCGCCGCGGGCCTGTCGGAGGCGCTGATCGAGCACGTGCGCACGGCGCGCGCCACGCAGGAGAGCCGGCCGCGCACCCGGCGCGCCGAGGGGTGAGCGCGCCGCCGCTCCTGTTCCCGAACCTGGGCGCCGAGGAAGGCGAGGCGTGGCGGCGCATGGCACGCCACCCGCGCGTCCGCGACGCCGCGCGGTCGTGGCGCGCGCTCTTCGCGGCGGACGCGCGCCTGGTGGGTGCGGACGAGCCGCTCGACGGCGCGCTCGCGGAGCCGTTCGCCGGCGGCGCAAGCGGGCCCGCGCTCGCGCTCGCCGGCGCGCGCGATGTGCTGGTGGCGTGGCTCGCGACCGACGAGGCCGCGGCGCTCGCCGCGCGCGAGGGCGTGCCGCTGGCGGGGCCGCCGCCGCGAGCCGTGGCGGCCGTGCACGACAAGGCGTTCGCGCTCGAGGCGGCGCGCGCCGCCGGGCTGCTGCCCGCGGAGCTCGCCGAAACGGCGTTCGCGCTGGCGCCCGGGGAGCTCGTGGACGCCGACACCGCAAAGTGTCGGGTCGAAGGGGCGGTCGCGCGCTGGCCCGCCGAGCTGCGCACGCGGTTCGTGCTGAAGCCGCGCCTGGGCACGAGCGGGCGCGGACGCCTGGCGGGGAGGGCAGGGCGGCTCGACCGCGACGCGCTGGCCGCCGCGCTCGCGCGCTTCCGGTCGCGCGCCGGAGTCGTGGTCGAGCCGTGGCTCGAGCGCGAGGCCGACCTGTCCGCGCAGCTCGACGTGCGCGGGCCCGACGACGTGCAGCTCCTGGCCACGTTCGTCCAGGTCCTGACACCGGAAGGTGTACCCCGCGGCCACCGGGCGCGGATCGGCGCCGACGGGCGGGCGGAGTCCGCGACGCCCTGGGACGCCGAGCTGCGCCTGGCTGCGGGAGCCGTCGCGCGCGCCGCCGCCGCAGCCGGCTACCGCGGCCCCTGCGGCGTCGACGCGTTCGCCTTCCGCGGCGCGGGAGGCGCCGCGCGCTTCCGCGCCGTCGTCGAGCTGAACGCGCGCTTCACCTCCGGCACCGGCGCGGCGGGCTGGGTCGCACGCGCGCTGCGCGGGGGGCTGATCGAGCCGGGCTCCGAGCTGTACCTCGGCGCCGCGCCGGCGCCGTTCGACGCCCACCGGGTCGAGCTGTTCGCCGCGCCCGGCGAGAGCGCTCTCTTCGTCGCGCGCTAGCGCTGCGCGCCGTGACGCAGGTAGAGCGCGCAGGTCGCGGCGATCTCCGCCGCCGCGCCGAGCGTGCGCGACACGGGGCCCGCGAGCGTCAGCCGGTCGAGCGACGCCTTGGTCGCGCCCGTGGCCATGCGCAGCTCCTGCACCGTGGCGGTGCCGCGCGGCGCGAGCCACTCCCAGGGCTTCGCCAGCTCGGGGTGCGCGAGCGCTTCGTCGATGCGCGCGAACAGCGGCGCGCAGCGCGCGAGCGCGCGCTCCTCGAGCTTCTCCAGCGAAGGCGTGGCGCGGTGCGCCTCGAACCACGCGGCGATCACGGCCGGCTGGCCGCCGCTGGCGCGGAAGGCGCGCTCGATCTCGTCCTCGCGCAGCGCGAAGCCCTCCGACGCCGCCCACGCGCGCAGGTCGCGGCGCAAGAGCGGGACCAGCGGCACGCGCTGGATCGGTCCGCCGCCGGGCGCGGGCGCCGAGCCCGGCTTGGCCAGCGTGCGGTGCAGCGCGATCCCGCCCGTGCGGATCGTGACACTATCGTGTGTAGGACCGAGCTCCGTCGCGTCGTCGCCGAGCTCCTCCACCGCCACGGCGATGCCGCGCGCGCGCAGCCGTTCGGCCGCGGCGTTCGCGGTCGTGCTGCGGCCCATGCCGGGTCCCCCCAGCAGCAGCGGAGAACGCCCCCGCAGCGCGCCGTCGACGATCCGGCGCACCGTGGCTTCGCGCGCCACCCAGGTCACCGCGCGGACCTCAGGCCATCACCTGCCCGCCGTTCACGTCCAGCGACTGGCCCGTGACGACGCGCGAGAGGTCGGAAGCGAAGAAGAGCACCGCGCCTGCGATTTCTTCGGAAGTCGGAATCGCGCCGAGCGCGATCTTGCTCGCGACCTCCTGGTACACGACGTCGGCCGCGACCTTCCGCGCGTCCGCCATCATCTTGAAATAGCCCTCGAGCGTCGCTCCCCAGATGTAGCCGGGCAGCACCGAGTTCACGCGAATGCCGTGCGGCCCCAGCTCGCGCGCGAGACCCTGCGTGGCCGCGAGCAGGGCGCCCTTCGACGCGGCGTAGCTCGCCATCGTCGGCAGCACGTCGCGCACGATCATCGAATTGATCATCACGATCGACCCTCGCCCCGCTCGTTTCATGCGGGGCACGACTTCCTGTGTGAGTCGCAGAGAGCCGAGAAGATTCACTTCGAGCGGCGCGCGCCAGCGCTCGAGGTCCGCGTTCTCGAACAATTCGTACGTGCCCGGGTGGTACGCGTTGTTCACGAGCACGTCGATCTTGCCGAGCTCGGCCTCGGCGCGCTCCGCGAGGCGTGCGCAGTCCTCGGGGCGCGAGATGTCCGTGGCCACCGTCACGGCGCGGCGGCCGAGCGCGCGGACCTCCTTCGCCACGGCGTCGAGCGCAGGCGCGCTGCGCGCGCCCAGCGCGAGGTCCGCGCCCTCGCGCGCGAAGAGCAGCGCGATGTCGCGGCCCATCCCCGGCCCGACGCCCGAGACGATCGCGGTGCGGTTCTCGAGCAGCATGCGCGCCTCCTACGAGAGGATGTATTCGCTCGCGACGACCGAGGCGACGCGCTCCAGGTCGAGGAAGCTCTTCGCGTCGTCGAGGATCCGCTTCATGTTCGCCTGCATCTCGTCGGCACCCCCGTAGAAGCGCGCGGGGTCGGTCAGGTCGGCGAGCTCGCGCATGTGCTCCTCCACGATGCCCGCGTAGGGCGGCGCACCTTCGGTGAGCGGGCGCGCCACGGCGTTTCGCACGTAGCGCCACAGCGGGTGCACCTCGAGCGAGAGCGGCGTGTGCGAGCCGTGCCAGCGCGCGATGAACTCGTCGCGGCCGAGCCGGTCGGGCTTCGGGAACACGGACACGAGCTTCACGCCCGGGCTGCGCGCGCCGTTCGGCCACGTGCGCCGGTCGAAATCGCGCGGCACGGACTCCGTGACGAGGTAGCCCGCCGCCGTCGCCGCGGAGTCGCGCAACAAGCTCTCGTGGCCCGTGCGGTCGTCGACCGAGCCGAGCCAGAACGACACCACGCCCGCGAACTCGGGCCCGCGATCGCGGATCGGCACGGTGCGGCCGAGGTCCGCGTCGGCGTCGGCCGCGTTCACCACCACCTGCAGCGCGCCGTTCGCCACGAGCTTCGGGCCCACGGTGCCGACCAGCCGCTTCGCGAAGGCCGTGCGCTCCTCGCCCGCGTCGCGCCACATGAGGTAGACCAGCTTTTCCATCGCGGCGGGCCGCATTCTGGCACACCTCGACGAAAATGAAACGTGTTATAGTCGCGCCGTTCGCCCGACGGGAGGTCCCACGATGTCGCGCATCCCGCTGCCTCCTTACCCGAACGGCTGGTTCGCCGTGGCGCACTCCGACTCGCTCGCGCCGGGGCAGGTCCGGCCCGTGCACTACCTGGGCAAGGACCTCGTGCTGTGGCGCAGCGAAGACGGCAAGGTGCGTGTCGCCGACGCGTACTGCCCGCATCTGGGCGCCCACCTGGGCAAGGGCGGCAAGGTGGAGGCTGACACCATTCGGTGTCCCTTCCACGGCTGGCG
>Ga0335080_10002282_pt1 | contig 19070 bp, 15 predicted proteins | sample Lox_Sample_34_FD_206720 | JGI IMG/M metagenome (GOLD analysis project Ga0335080, IMG submission 206720) | Soil microbial communities from Loxahatchee National Wildlife Refuge, Florida, United States - Lox_Sample_3.4 | ecosystem: Environmental > Terrestrial > Soil > Wetlands | place: USA...
GCGCATGAGCGCCCAAACCTGGGGAAGCATGTCGCGGAGGCGGGGCTTCGGCTTGTCTTTCGCCCCGGATTCGGAGCGCACTTGCCCCCGAACATCCCGGCCGCTGATGCGTCCATGCGCCATGGGGTGAGGATGACACAGGCGGAAAGAAATCAGAAATCGAGGCAGGCGGGGCGGCAAATCCTTCTTCTGTAGTTTGTGGCGTGCGGGGCGCTACCCGCCCCCTCGGCCGGCTACAGGGCCGCTTGGCGCTATTCGCTTTTAGTTCGCCTGGAGCGAGGTCGGCCGCTCCATCGAACGCCTTGACGTGCCCACTACACCCCCCTAGACTGGGCTATCGATTCCGGGGGTCTTTCGCTCATGGACTTCAGGCTAGGCGAGAAGGTCGTTTATCCGAACCACGGCGTAGGCGTCATCGAGCAAATCAGCTACGGAGTCCTCAACGGTCGCACCGAAAAATACTTCATGTTGCGTGTGGTCTCGAGTGGCCTGCGCGTGATGGTGCCGCATTCCAACGTTCAGGCCGTCGGCCTTCGCCCCGTGATCCAATCGAACGAGGCCGGCCGCGTGCTGAACTACCTCGAGAATACCAAGTGCGGCAGCCACCACGACTGGAAGCACCGCTTCAAGGAAAACTCCGAACGCATGCGCACCGGATCTCTCTATGAAGTCGCCACGGTGCTGAAGAGCCTGGTTTCGCTCAGCCGCTCGAAGCCGCTTTCATTCCGCGAGAAGAAGATGCTGGAGCGCGCGCGGCACCTGCTGATCAGCGAGCTCGCTACGGCGCGCAACACGCCCGAGCAGGCCGTGGAAGACAGCGTCACAAAAGCGCTGGCCAAGAGCAAGCTCACGCTTCCGCCGGCCGGCGAAAAGCTGTTGGACTAGGCAGGTTCCTGCTTCCCTTTTCGTTCTTTCCGGCGGAGAGGTGCGCCCCAGCCTCCCCCGCCCGGCGATTCGATACGCAGCACGTCTCCCACTTCAACCGCGAAGCTCGTCTTGGAAGCCAACGGCCGTTCGCGCTTTCCGCGCAGCAGCGTGTTTTTTCCCGTCGCACCGGGTGAGCCGCCCGCCAGGCCATACGGGCCGATACGGCGCCGGTCGGAGAGCAGACTGACTTCGGCCGGCGCGAGGAACTCCACTTCGCGCACAATACCGTCTCCGCCGCGCCACCTTCCCCTGCCCCCGGAGCCGCTGCGCAAGCCGTAGCGACGCACGCGAACAGGATAGGCGTGCTCGAGCACCTCCGCCGGCGTGTTCAGCGAGTTGGTCATATGGTTGTGAACGCCGGAGATTCCGTCGGCGCCGGGGCGCGCGCCAAGGCCGCCCGCGATTGTCTCGTAGTAGGTGTAAGCCGTGCCTGCACGCGGGTCAGCCGCTGGAAAGACTCCTCCGAAGGAAAAGTTGTTCATCGTTCCCTGGGACGCCGCCGGGACGCGTTCCGGCAGTGCGCGCGAGAGGGCGCGCAGCAGCGTGTCGACGATCCGCTGTGAGGCCTCGACGTTGCCGCCGGCCACCGCGCACGGCGGCCGCGCGTTTACCACGGTTCCCAATGGAGCCAGCACGCGAATCGGACGCAGCAGCCCCGCCGTCGCCGGCACTTGCTCGTCGAGCAGGCAGCGGAACGCGTAATAAACCGCGGAAACGGTGATGGCCTCCACGGCATTGATGCTGCCGGCGCACTGCGCGGCCGAGCCCGCGAAATCAACCAGGGCCCGGTCGCCGCGGGCGGTGATCGTCACGCGGATGCGCACCGGTTCCGCCGTGACGCCGTCGTCATCCAGAAAATCCTCGCCGCTGTAACGCCCCGGAGGAATACCACGCAGCGTCGCGCGCATCATGCGCTCGGAATAATCCAGCAGGTGCCGGGAATAGGCGGCCGTTTCTCTCGCGCCGTATCGGGCGGTGATTTCCTCCAGGCGCCGCGTTCCCGTGCGGCACGCGGCGATTTGTGCCGTCAGGTCTCCCTGCCGCTCTTCAGGGGTGCGCACATTGGCGAGAACCAGCGCCAGGACGTCGCGGTCGATCTCGCCGCGACGGCACAGCTTGACGGGCGGAATGCGCACTCCTTCGGCAAAGATCTCCCGCGTGAGCGCCATGGACCCGGCCTGCGCGCCGCCTACGTCTGCGTGGTGCGCGCGGCTCGAAACGTAAAACGCCGGCCGCCCGGCGCCGGCCGCGAACACCGGCATCACGAGCGTGATGTCGGGCAGGTGCGTGCCGCCCGCGTAAGGATCGTTGAGGATGGCGACGTCGCCCGGGTGCAGTGGAAATGCAGCCAGGGCCGCTGCCACCGACATGGGCATGGAGCCGAGATGCACGGGCATATGGTCGCCCATGGCCAGCGCATCTCCGTGAGCATCGAAGACGGCGCACGAATAGTCGCGGCGCTCCCTGATGTTCGGTGAAAACGCCGAGCGGCGCAGCGCCGCGCCCATCTCCTCCGCCACGGAGTGGAAGAGGTTCTTCATGATTTCCAGGCGGATGGGATCGACGCGCGGCGCCATCAACGCTTCTCCGGCTCGAGAATCAGGCTGCCGAACGTGTCCACCCGCCCGCACCAGCCTGCTGGCAGGAAGGTAGTCGCACCGTATTCGCTGACAACCGCCGGGCCCTGCAGGCGATTGCCGGACTGGAGCAAGGCCCGATCGTACAGGGAGCAACGAGCCCAGCCCCCGCCTGCGAAGACTCGGCGCTCGCCTCGCAACGCAGCGCCAGGCGCTGGCCCGGCGCGGCGCATCCGTGGGAGTTCCGGCTTGGGAGTCAGGCCGGCCATGCGCACGCGCACATTCACCACTTCCACAGCGCGTGAAGCGTCCGCGTGGCCATAGCGCTGCTCGTGCACGCGATGGAACGATCCGGCAAAGTCGCCGGCGGCGGAAACGGTCAATTCGTACCCCTGCCCCGCGTAGCGGCAATCAAGGAAGCGCTCGACGCGCAACCGGCGCGGGCCGCGGAATCCTTCGCGCGCGAGCTCCCGGGCGCCTGCTCTCTCGACGGCCGCGAAAGCGGTCGCGAGTCGCCGCCGCAACTCCGGCTGAGGCAAACCGGCGAGCTGTACGGTACGCACATACTCCTTGGCAACGTCGGCGCGCAGGATTCCCAGCGCAGATAGGCCTCCCGGCAGGCGCGGCACGATAACCCGTGGAAGCCGCAGCGCGGCGGCGAGTTCGCATGCATGCAGTCCGCCCGCACCCCCGAAAGCCACCAGCGAGTAGTCCCGCGGATCGTGTCCTCGTTCGATGGAAATCACTCGAATGGCCTTCTCCATCGCGGCGTTGGCCACGTCCACGATTCCTTGCGCGATGCTCTCCACTGTCCCGCGCCTTGACGCCGCGGGCCGAAGCACAGACTCGATCGCGCGGCGCGCGCGTTCGCTGTCGAGACGGAATTCTCCTCCCAGGAAGCCATCGCCGGGGATCCTCCCCAGCACGAGTTGTGCGTCTGTGACCGTAGGCCGGTCACCGCGTCCGTAGCATGCCGGGCCGGGGTCGGCCCCCGCGCTTTCCGGTCCGACGCGCAGAGCGCCGGCGCGATCAAATCGCGCCAGTGAGCCTCCGCCAGCGCCTACCGTGTGAATGTCCAGCACCGGCACCGCAACCGGCAGGCCCGCGACGACCGCCTCGCTGGTTGTGCGCGGCGAACCGTCCAGGAGGGCCACGTCAGTTGAGGTGCCGCCCATGTCGAATGTGACGATGCGCGGGTAGCCGGCCACGCGCGCCACGTACTCCGCCCCGAGCACACCTCCCGCCGGTCCGGAAAGAATAGTGCGCACGGGCTCGCCCGCGGCTGTACCGGCAGAGACGATGCCGCCGTTCGATTGCATCACCCGCACGCGCGGCGTGCGCCTCGCCGCGACCGACGGCGCGCGCCGCCCGCCCCACGCGTTCGACGCATGCTGCGAAACCTTCCGCAGGTATTCGCCCATGATGGGCAACAGGTAAGCGTTTACCACGGTCGTCGCCGTTCGCTCGAACTCGCGGAATTCCGGCAGAACGTCGCAGGAGAGGGTCACGGGGATGCCTAGGCGGGCCAACGCCGTCCCGGCCGAGCGCTCGTGCGCCGGATTCGCGTAGGAGAACAACAGGCAAACCGCCACCGCCTGCGCACGCGAGGCGCGCGCGGCGTGCGCCACTCGTGCCAGTTCGCTTCGAGACGGCTTCAACAGCACCCTTCCCCCGGGCCCGATTCGTTCACGCAGCCCGAGCCGCCGTTCGCGGGGTACGAGCGGCGCAGGCCGCTCCACGAACCAGTCATAGAGTCGCGGCCGCGCCTGGCGGCCGATCTCCAGCACGTCTTCGAACCCCGCCGTGGTCACCAGCGCCACGCGCCCGCCGCGCCGTTCGAGCAGCGCGTTGGTGCCGACCGTCGTTCCGTACAGCAGTTCCAGCGTCTCCGCGGCCTGCCCCGCGCCGGGATAATCTGCGAGCACGCGTTCGATCACGTGCGCAACGGCCTCAGCAGGATTTCGCGGCGTGGAGGGAACCTTCAATAGCTGCAGGCGGCCGCCAGCGACAAAGACAGCGTCCGTGAATGTGCCGCCGGAATCGATGGCAATGCGCATGATTCGACAGTTCCAGAATGGGTGGCAGGCAGTTTGCAGAAAGATGGGCGTGCGCGCAACTGGTAGGTCGCGCCGCGAACTACTTGCGAGCGAGGATCGCTTCGATCTGGCGGATGTGGTTCACGTCGTGGCCCGCCATCATCCGCTCGATGAACTCGATGGATTCTTGACCTCGCTCCGAGTGCATTCCGAACGCCTTGCGCTGCTGCGGGGACAGGCTCTTCAGCCACTCGATGTTCGCTTCGCGCAGTGCGCGAAACAGCGCCAACGACTTCTTCGCATCGCGGGCGCCGTACTTCCCTTCAGCGGCCCACTTGTCCTGGTCGAACGCCTGTATCGGCGAGCCCGGCGCGCCGAGAATCACCCGCATCCGGTATCCCACGACAATCTCCGCCTCAGCCAGATGCGCAACAATCTCGCTGATCGACCATTTGTCCGGCGCCGGACGCTTGGACAGCTTGGCGCGCGTCGCCCCACGCAGCAGCTTCTCGAGGCGCCCTGCAGTTGCCGCCTGCACCTTGCGCGGCTCGTGCCCGTCTGCGTTGCCCAGCATGCGCTGCTGGTATTGCTGCGGAGTCTCTGCCATGCTTCTCTCCCCGGCCGGCTGTACGTGAAGCCCGGATTCTACGCAGCCGGTCGCAGCGGTGATAGAGCCGATATGGCTCGCGGATGTCTCTCCAGAGACAGTGTCCGATTCGGGGACGCTCCTTCCCACAGGCGGGCACCCTCTTGCGGTTTCTCCTTCGGCTTGGAACCCAACTGCATGAAAATGCGTACCATACAGGGTGGCCGCATGGTTCGGCGGTTGCACTGGTCCGGCCACAGAACGCCTGAGTACTATCGCTTTCCGGAGGCAGCATGGGATCACTGTTGCAGGATCTGCGATTCGCCGCGCGCATGTTGTGGAAGAGCCCGGCGTTCACCGTCGTGGCTGTGCTTACCCTCGCTTTGGGCATCGGCGCGAACACCGCCATCTTCAGCATCGTGGATTCGTTCGTGCTCCGCCCCCTGCCGGTAAAAGATCCCGACCGGTTGGTGGTGCTTGCCTTTGAGCAGAATCAAGGTCCCCTGCAATCCCAGTTCTCGTACCTCGACCTGGTCGACATTCGCGAACAGACCTCGTCCGTTTTCTCCGACGTAACCGGGTCCTTCGTCGGCCTGGACGGCCTCAGTGTCAACGGCCATGCCGATCGCATCGTGACCGTGTACGTCACGGGAGACTTCTTTAGCGGAATGGGGCTGCGGCCCGCCGTCGGAAGGCTGATCCTGCCTTCGGAAAGCAAGGAACTGGGGTCCGATCCGGTCATCGTGCTCGCCCACGGCTACTGGAAGAAGCGGTTCAATGCAGATCCGAACGTTGTCGGGCAGAAGGTCAGCGTCGACGGCCACGTACTGACCGTCGTCGGCGTCGCACCCCCCGAGTTCCACGGAACGGCCTCCGTGATCGAGCCGGACGCCTACCTCCCTGTGAGCATGGCGTTTATCGCGGGCGGCGCGAACGCCACAGATTACATGGCGAATCGAAACGTGCGCGGCATCAGCGTGATCGCCCGGCTGAAACCCGAAGCCACACTGGCCCAGGCCCGTTCCGCGCTGCAGGTCGTGGGCCAGCGGCTGGCCAAGCAGTACCCCGACTCCAATAAGGACTTCTCAATTCTGGCCTACCCGGAGCGGCTCTCACGGCCCAATCCGAACAAAGATAACGCCCTGCTGGTCATCTCGGGACTCTTCCTGGCGCTTTCCGGTCTGGTCCTCGTGCTGGCTTGCGTGAACGTGGCCAATATCCTGCTCGTTCGCGGCACGGTCCGTCAGCGCGAGATGGCGGTGCGCGCCGCACTCGGCGCCGCGCGCTCTCAACTGGTTCGCCAGTTGCTCACCGAAAGCGTATTGCTCGCCATGGTCGGCGGATTCGCCGGAGTCCTGCTCGGACTCTGGGGCAGCAGCCTGATCGGCCGCGTCGACCTGCAAACGAGCTTGCCGATCTACCTCGACTTCAGCTTCGATTGGCGCATTTTTGCCTTCTCGTTCGGAGCCGCTCTTCTCACCGGCCTTGTGGTGGGCGTTGTGCCCGCACTGCGGCTTTCGCGGGGGAACCTGAGCGCCATCCTGCATGAAGGCGGCGGGCGCGGGGTGGTGTCTGGCCGCCAGATCCTGCGCAGCACGCTCGTGGTCACGCAGGTGGGTGGCTCGCTGATGCTCCTGGTCATCGCCGGCCTGTTCACGCGCAGCCTGCGCAACGCGCAGCGCACCGACCTGGGATTCGACCCGCGCGGAGTGGTGAACATGACCATGGACCCCAACGAGATCGGATACAACGAGGCGCAGGCGCGCACCTTTTACAAGCAACTGCTCGACCGCGTGCGCGCTCTCCCCGGCGTCCAGTCTGCATCGCTCGCCTTGGCCATCCCCATGGGCTACTACAACAACGGCGACGCGCTGAAGATCGCAGGGTACGAGCCTCCTCCCGGCCAGCCCGTTCCCACCGTTTCCTTCGGCCAGATCTCGACCGGCTATTTCAAGACCATGTCCATCGGCATGGCGCAAGGCCGGGAATTTACCGAGGCCGACGACCAGGACGCGCCACACGTCGCCATCATCAACCAGGCCATGGCTGAGAAATACTGGCCGAACCAGGATCCTATCGGCCGCGAGTTCAAGCTGGCATCCGACCAGGCGCACACGGTACGTGTGGTCGGCGTGGCGAAAAACAGCCGGCTCCTCAGCCTGCGCGGCAAGATTCAGCCGTATTTCTATATCCCGTGGACGCAGAACTACAGCTCGTTTGAGACCCTCCAGGTGAAGACCGCTGGCGATCCGGACGTAATGATTGCGCAGATGCAGAAGGAAGTTGCCGCCATCGCGCCTGACCTGCCCGTGTTCGACGCGCAGCCCATGACCCGGGCAATGAACGGCATCAACGGGCTCCTGGCGTTCCAGTTGGGTGCAGTGCTGGCCGCGGCCATGGGAGTGCTCGGCCTTGTGCTCGCCCTCGTGGGCGTATACGGCGTCGTTTCCTATTCGGCCAGCCAGCGCAGGCAGGAGATCGGCATCCGCATGGCCCTGGGCGCGCAGCCGCGATCGATTCTGGCCATGGTACTGCGCGAAGGTGTCGGGATCATCGCCATAGGGCTCGTGGTGGGATTGCTCGCGACATTCGGGGCCGCCCGCCTGTTTGCAAAGCTCCTGATCGGCGTCAGCCCGACCGACCCGCTCACTTACGCGACGGTTTCCGCGTTGCTCGTAGTTGTCGCACTCGCCGCCTGCTACGTGCCGGCATGGCGCGCCATGCGTCTGGACCCGCTGGTCGCGCTGCGCCACGAGTAACAACCGCCCCTGCAGCGCAACGCTGCTCGTTACGCCAGAGGCAGGTTTGCCTCCGCGTCTACACCCTCTTTGGCAAGCTCTCCCGCCAGCAAGTGCGGATACGCTGCCGCGGCGATCATCGCCGCATTGTCTGTGGACAGCGGACGGCTGGGAAAGAACACCGAGAGCGCGCGCCTCCCGCACTCGCCTTCGAACGTCTTCCGCAGCTCGCTGTTCGCCGCCACCCCTCCCGATACCAGGACGCACCGGGCACTGCGCTCCTCTGCCGCCGCCAGCGTGCGCTGTACCAGGTCCCTGACGACGGCTCGCTGGAAACTTGCGACCAGGTCGAGCGTTGCCGGGGTGGAGAGCGGCAGCAGGTCCGCCGCCTTTCTCGCTCCGCGGCGCAACACTTCCGTCCGCGCCGCGATTTCCTTCTCAAAGGCGGGATTCTGGCGGATGTAGCGCAGTACCGCCGTCTTGATGCCGCTGAAGCTGAAATCCAGCCGGTTGCCGCGCGTGTTGGGAGAAGTAAACGCCACTGCCTGCGGATTGCCATGGGCCGCGAGTTGGTCCATCACCGGCCCGCCCGGATAACCCAGCGCCAGCAGTTTGGCCACCTTGTCATAAGCCTCGCCTGCCGCGTCGTCACGCGTCGCGCCAATGCGCTCGTACGTACACCGGAATGCCGGGTATCCCTCGACAGCGGGTGTCGCGTCAATCGCCGAACGCACGTCGTATAACACCGTGTGGCCGCCCGATACGATCAGGCACACGGCGGGCAATTCGGGAAGGTCCCCCCTCGCCGCGCCATTCTTCTTCTGCTGCGCCTCGAGGAACACCGCGTGCACATGCCCTTCGAGGTGATTCACAGGCACGAGCGGCTTGCCCAGCGCCGACGCAAGCGTCTGCGCGTACGTATAGCCCACCAGCAGCGACCCAATCAGGCCCGGGCCCCGTGTGGCGCCTACGGCCGCCAGGTCCTGGAACCCTAGCCCGGCGCGCTCCAGCGCTTCTCGCACCACGGGCACGATGCGCCGCAGGTGCTCACGCGAGGCCAGTTCCGGCACCACGCCGCCGTACTTGCGGTGCACGTCGTCCTGTGACGCCACGACGCTCGACAGAATGTCCCGCCCGCCGCGCACCACTGCTGCGGCCGTTTCGTCGCACGATGACTCGATTCCCAGTATTGGCAGGGACACGCGGCTCACCTTTGTCGGGAAAAGTTCATGGTAGCATACGCGGAATGTCGCAACGTCTCGCGCAGCAACTGGGCCATATGGCGCGAGACCGCACCTCAGGCGCGGCACAGCTCGCCTTGCAATCCGTCGAAGCGCTCGAGAGCTGGCTCCGGCGGCATCCCCATCCTTCCGAAGCCGAGGTGGAAGCCTTGGCCGTCCGGCTGTTGCGCCTGCAATCCTCGATGGCGCCGATCCTCAGGCTCGCCAACGAAGTCGCTCTCGCTGCGGATGCGCCCGCGCCGGGCGTGGCTCTTGCCCTCGGACTGCGGCGCTTCCGTCGCGGCCTCGAGGGAGCGCGTGGCCGCATCGCGCGCCATTTCGCCTCCCGCCTGTCTTCCAGCGCCAGCGGCGGGCGTCTGACCCTGGCGACGTACTCCTTCAGCTCGACGGTAATTGGTGCGATGGTTGCCGCGCGGCGCCAAATCGGTACGGTGCTCGTGGCGGAAAGCCGGCCTGAATCCGAAGGGCGCGTGACCGCCGAAGAGCTCGCCAGCGCCGGAATTTCCGTGCATTACACCACTGACGCCGGGCTGCTCAGCCTGCTGCCGACAGCCGGGCTGTTCGCTGTCGGCGCAGACGCCGTCCTTTCGCACGCCTTCGTCAACAAGATCGGCACGCGCATCGCGTCGCTCGCGGCTCGCGAGGCCGGAATCCCCGTCTGGGTGCTCAGCGATTCCACCAAGTTCCTGCCGGAGGAACTGGCCGCGCCTTTCTGGCGGCCCAACGACGGCCCACCCGCCCGCCTCTGGAGCCGCCCGCCCCGTGGCGTCGCCGTGCGTAACCCGCTGTTCGAGCATACGGAACTCACCCACGTGCGCATGATCACGGAATCCGGCCCGCTCGATCCTTCCGAGGTGCGCGACGCCGTTGAAGCCGTCCAGCTCTCCCCGCGTCTGAAGCGGCTTGCCGAGTGACTTCTCTCGGCCCTGGGAACGCAGCGGGCATATCCGCGTTGACACCTTCGCAGACGCTCACGTATGTTGGCTTTCAAGCGGACAAACTCTCCGGATGGCCTTCGCACCTGCCCGGCGCATCCCTCCGCTAAGGGTTCACAAAATGCCGAATGCTTCCCCGCGGCGCGTTCGCAAGGCCGTGCTTCCTGCTGCGGGACTCGGCACGCGTTTTCTGCCCGCCACAAAGGCCATCCCCAAGGAAATGCTTCCGCTGGTGGACAAGCCGCTGATCCAGTATGTCGTCGAAGAGTGTGTCGCCAGCGGCATCGAGCACGTCATCATCGTTACAGGGCGCGGGAAGAGCGCCATTGAAGACCACTTTGACGCTTCCCCGGAGCTGGAACACTTCCTCATCGAGAAGGGCAAGCAGGCCCTCGCCGACCAGGTGCGCGGGATCGGCAAACTTGTTCAGGTCAGCTACACACGGCAGCCCGAGGCGCTTGGACTGGGGCACGCAGTGCTTGTCGCCAGGGAACTCGTCGGCGACGAGCCGTTCGCCGTTCTTCTCGGCGACGTCATTATCCAGTCGAAAATCCCGGCGACCCGCCAACTGATCGATGTTTACCACGCTACCGGGCAGGGCGCCATCGCCGTAGACGCTGTTCCTATGGAACAGATCCATCTCTACGGCGTGGTTAAACCGGGCAGCGCCGACGGAAAGGATCTGCCCCCTTCGATGTCTGGCGGGACCCTGCGCCTTGCCGCGGGAATGGCGGAGCGAATGGTCGCCATTCAGGACCTGGTCGAAAAGCCGAAACGCGAAGAGGCTCCTTCCAACCTCAGCATTACCGGCCGCTATTTGCTGCCGCCTGAAATCTTCGAGTATCTCGAAAGGACCCCGCCCGGGCGCGGCGGTGAAATCCAGCTCACCGACGGCATGCGACTGCTCGCCAGGGAAAAGGGGCTATGGGCTTATCGCTATGAGGGCGCGGTCCACGACGCGGGAGACAAGCTGGGATTCCTGAAGGCGACTGTCGAGTTCGGCTTGCAAAACCCGGAACTGGGTCCGGGCTTCCGTGAATACCTGCAGAGCTTGAAGCTGGATTAGTCCTTGTCTTTCTTCTTGGCCGCAGTCTCTTTCGCCGCGGCGGGCTTGCTGGTTTCGCCGGCACTCTCCGATTTCTTTCCGTCACCGGACGTCGCGCTTCCGCTCGATGACTTGCCGGCGTAGTCCGTCACGTACCATCCCGAGCCTTTGAACTGAATCGCGGCCGACGCGATCGTGCGCTCGGCTTTTGCCCCGCACTTCGGGCACTTCTTCCTGTCCGGCGCGCCGACCGGCTCGATCTTCTCGAAGCGATGGCCGCACTTGGAGCACAGGTACTCGTACAAGGGCACGAACATTTCCTCCGGGATGCCGCGAAAATCGTAGTATAGCATGCCCGTTCAAGCTCCATGTCCGGCATCAAGACCAGCACCGCGCCTGCCGTAGATCGCCCGCCCCAGCGGGGCTGCCTCTATCTCGTCTCCACGCCGATCGGCAACCTGGAGGATATTTCCCTCCGGGCCCTGCGCATACTGCGCGAGGCGCGCGTCGTCGCTTGCGAAGACACCCGGCAAACCGGAAAGCTCCTCCGCCACCACGGCATCGCCACGCGCATGGTCAGCTACCACGACCACAACGAACGCCGCCGCGCCGTCGAGCTGGTCGCCGCCCTCGAGCGCGGCGAAGATGTTGCGCTAGTCTCCGACGCCGGCACGCCGCTCGTGTCCGATCCGGGATTCCGCCTGGTGAACGAGGCGATCGCCCACGGCGTGCGTGTCGTGCCCGTTCCCGGTGCGTCGGCGGTGCTCGGCGCCATGGCCGCTTCCGGCTTGCCCTGCGACGAGTTTCTCTACGCCGGGTTTCTGCCGCCGCGAAGGGGTGAACGCCGCCGGGCGTTCCAACGCTTGCATGCGGAGCCGCGCACGATTGTGCTGTTTGAGACCCCGCACCGCTTGGCCGCCAGCCTGGCCGACGCGGTAGAAATCCTCGGCAATCGGTCTGCCGTCGTGTGCCGCGAGATCACCAAGGTTTACGAAGAATTTCGCCGCGGCACGCTTTCCGAACTCGCTGCGCATTTTGCCGGCGCGCCTGCCCGCGGGGAGATCACGCTGGTGATTGCGCCCCACGAAAGACTCCGCGCGGCGACCGCCGCGTCCGCAACCACTCTCGATTCGCCGGCGGAACCGGTGGTGGAGGTCTCCGGCGCCGACGCGAAGCCGCGCGCCGCCGAACCCGAGCGCGCCGCCGGCGCCTTAGGGGCTTCCCTCGCCACTCGCGTGGCAGAGCTGATGCGCACCGAAGCGCTTCAGCGTAACGCCGCCCTGAAACGCGCCGCTCGCGAGCTCGGCCTCACGCGCCGGGAAGCCTACCGCCAACTGCTCTCCAAACCTGTATAGCAGTGTGCCGCCGATACACGCGGCGGCGGCACCCTGTTGGTTGCATTGCCGCCGGAATGCGGCCATCTTAGGGTCATGCAGCCCGCAAGGTCTGCCTTTCGTCGCGCCGCAGTCGTCGCCGTGCCGGCGTTCGCTTCGATTCTGACGACGCTTGCGTGGGCCCAGTCTGGCGCGACGCCCATCGACTCGGGCCATTCCTACGCCAGCTTCTGGATGACCGGGAACGCGGAGACGGCGCAGCCCGTGAACGTGGCTGTTGCTCAGGCGGCGGGCACGGCCACGCTGCACGCGGCCAGGCCTGCGGATTCCAGCCTCGTCGTCAATCTCGTCCCCGGCGGCGATGGCGCCGACCTTCTTGCTCCCGATGGCTCCCTCCGCGAAGGTGTTATTGCGCGGATCCTGCGCTATACGTTCCTGAGCTTCCGCAGCACAAAAGCGCATGTGCGCCCCGACGGCCTCCTCGAATTTTCCGGCGACCTCACCGTCACCCACGTCACGCGCGAGCAGATCCCCACCGCCTGGAATAGCGCGACCACTGCTCCGTCATACACCGACCCAGTCATCACCAGGAAGACTTACCCCGTTGCGTTCGTGCTCACGTCTCCTCACGCGCAGTTCCTCTCCACCTACCAGGACAAGAAGCAGCCCTACCTGGCATCCGCCGCCATCCCACCCGGAGCCTTCCCCGAACTCACCACGGGCTTGCTCGACGCCTACTGGCCGACCGTCGCACAGGACGAGCAATGTGAGTTCCCCGTTGACGCCGCAGGCCGCCGCGACTATTCCGGCACCGTCTGCACCGGTAAGGCGATAGCGACAACAAACGTCACTCAGCCTCCACCGTCCTTCGCCCGGGACTATTCCGGCCGGCCCGCCGTCCGCGCGGCCCCAGGCGGACGCGTCACCATCCTGCTCTACTTGAAACTCGCTGGTTCCGATTCGGGAAAATCCCCTGGTTATTGATTCTTCAGCAAACCATCACCGCACTTGAGGCCTTTACGGGTGCTCGCGCGCGGTTGTCTAATACACGGAAGAGTTTGAGCGATGAGCCCTGCTCCCAGCGCGTTGCCTCCCTCTGCAGCCGTAGGCCGCTTCCTGCGCGCCGTCAATCTGCTGCTCAAGGCGGCGCAGATGTACCGCATGGACCACGTGCAGACCACATCGAAGGCTCAGGAGGCGTGGGCTTCTCTCGAAGCTGCCCTCAAAGAACAGAACGGACAGAACCTCGAGCTCGCCGTCACCGAACGGCGCCTGCTGATCAACGGAACATCCGTGAAAGTCGGCCCCGCGGAACAGAGCTTCGCGCAACTCCTCGCCTCAGCCGATCTGGCCAGCGTTACCTTCACGCAGCGGACCAGGAGCGACTCATTCCTGCAATTCGTGCGCGTCCTGGCGGAGAACGCTTCCGATCCCGAACAGATTCTCGGAAAAATGCGCCAGAGCGTGGGCGACGAATCCAGGAGCGGCATCCGCATCAACGAGATCCGCTTCGTGCGTGCCGGCTCCGACCGGGATGCTGTGGCCGATGGCGGCGGTGCCAGCACCGGCGCCGCTGCGGGCGGCGCTGGAATCGCTGCGGCGCTGCTCGCCGAGTCGTTCTCCGCTGACGCCACTCGCGTGGAAGGGCTGTTGAACGATCCAGGCAAGCTGCTGGGAATTCTCTCGGCCGCGGGGATGGGCACAGCCGCGGCCGGTTCCGCCGCTGCACCCGGCGCCTTGCCGGGAACCCCTCCTGCCTTGGGCGAAGAGGAAACGGCCACGGCAATCCGCCTCCTCGTCAAACTGGCCCGTGAAGGCGGCGAAGAGGCGGCCGTAACTCCCGCGAAGTGGCGCGAGGGGTTCGGCGAGATTCCCGAGGCAAGCCAGGCCGTATTGCAGCGCGTGCTCAAGGAATTTGCGGAATCCGTTCCTCCAAAACAGCCTCCCCCTCCCGTCCTCGTGCAGATGGCGGAGCACCTGGCCGTGCGTTTGGCCATGGAGCGCTACCAGAGCGGCGACACACAAGTCGATGCCGTGACCAGCGTGCTCCACCGCATGAATAAAGAGATTGAAACCCTGCGGCAAACGCTCGGCTCGTACGAGGAAAAACTCAAGAGCGCGGGCTTCGATCTCAGCAGGCCGCCGGATGTGCTCGAGCAGGAGTTTTGGGCCAAGATGCCGGAGCGCTCCAAGCTCGATGTTCTCCTGTCCCGCGAGGCCTGGCAGATTCCCTCACGCCACGTGCGCCAGTACCTGGACCAGCTCGCCGAGCGCAATGAAGCCGACCAGCTCGAGCGTGTGCTGCTCAGCTACGCGTCGTGCATCCAAAGCGATTCGCCCGAGGCGCGCAAACGCGTCGCGCAGGGACTGAAGGACCTGGTCGCGCATTATCCGCGCCCGGAACAGCGGGCGTTGCCGGCGGCCATCCGCACAGTCGGCGAGCAAATCGTCCGCGAAAGCCAGCCTGAACTGCAGAAGGCAATCTCCGCGGCGTTCGTGCTGCTCGGACAGGAGGCGGCCACACGTCGCCGCTACGCCTCCGTGCTGGAAATGCTCCGCAGCCTCGACGTCATCGAGAAAAGCCATTCCACGCTCGCGGGCAGCTTGCAGGCGCGTATTGGCCTGGAGAATCGCATCCCTGACTTCCTCGAGGAGGCCCTGCGCACGCCCGAGGTTCCCGCGGAACTGATGGAAGTCCTGCGCAAGCTTCCCCTGACTACGGCCGAACACGTCGCGGGCCGTATCAGCCGATGCTCGCGCCGGCGCGAGCGCGACCGTCTGGTGTCCCTGGCGCAGGACCTCGGCTCCATCGCGGCCAACGCGCTGCGCGACGTGTTTCGCACTCGGCCGCCCGCCAGCGCCGTGAACACGGTCGGCCTGCTTAGCCGCCTGGATCCCGTCACTCTCGCGGAAGATCTGCTCGAGCGTCTGCCCGAGTGGAGCCCCGTCTACCACGACGCCGTGGTGCGCCAGGCGGCCGCCGCTGGCTCGCCTGACCGGGGACGCCTGCTGGCTCTGTTGCTCGACGTTCTCGACCCGATGGTGATGCCCCTCGCGGTGGACGAAATCGGCATGAGCGAAGACCTGACTCCCGTGCCGCTGCTGCGCAGCATCGCCGGCGGCGAGTTGCCGAAGTTCGGTTCGGCATTCCTCCGCACCAAGGCTCTCGAAGCGCTCGGACGCCTGCGCGCCACCGACGCCGTCCCCCTGCTCCGCAAGCTGGTGGAGTCGGAGGAATACCAGGGCAGCTACACGCCCCGGGAGTTTCGCGTCGTCGCGGCGCAATCACTCCGCAAGATCGATCCGGAAGCGGCCAGGGCCGCCATGCACGGCACCGGCCTCAAGGTCCACGAACTCGAGCCGATCCCGCTGGACCGCACATCCGACGCTCCCGGCGTTCGCCAGCGCTATTACATGCGTTTCCGCCTGGCGCGCGAGGTGAAGGCTTCTCTTGCCACCTCGGACGGCGACTTCGACATCGGCCTGCGCGAAATCAGTTTGGGCGGCGGGCTTGGCTCGTGCCTGCAACGCCTGCCCGCGGGCACCCCCGCAAGCCTGCGGATCAAGGTAGGACTGCGCAGCATCTCAGCTAAGGTGATTGTTCGCGACTCGCGTTCCGAGCACCTGGCCTTTGAAATCGCCGATATGGACCTCGAGTCCCGCTCGCGCCTGCGCGCGATGCTTCAACGGGGAAAGCCCTAGGCTGTTCGAGCCTGACGGGAGTGTGACATGAAATCCAGCCGCGACTCCGTCGCCGCACTTACTCTCGAGTTCGCCCGCACTTCGCTCGAGAAGGACCTCGGCAAGATCCGGGAGTGCTTGCGCCTCCTTTCGCCGCAAGACATCTGGTGGCGGCCCAATGCGGCCTCCAACAGTGCCGGCAACCTCTGCCTGCACCTGTGCGGCAACATGAGGCAATGGATTGTTTCCGGATTGGGCGGCGCGCGGGACGTCCGCGTGCGCGATAAGGAGTTCTCAGAGCGCGGCCCGCTCCCTCGCGCCTTCCTGCTCCGGAAGCTCGACAGGACCGTGGCGGAAGCGCTCCGTGTGATCGGCCGGCTCGCTCCGGCGGATCTCACGCGCAAGCGGATCATTCAGGGATTCCACGTCACCGGCTATGGCGCGCTCGCTCAGGTCGTCGCGCACTTCTCGCATCATACCGGCCAAATCACTTACCTGACGAAGTTGAGGCAGGGCCGCGACCTGAAGCTGACCAGGCTGCCGGCTCTGCCGCGTAAGAAGGGCTAGCCCCCGCGCGGTCGCGGTCAAGCGGCAGCAGCCGCCGAGAAAAACGTCTCCACGCGATCGAACACTTCCGCAGTCGACCGTGCCGCATGCACGCTCCGCCGCAGCTCGCCGCCATTGCGCACGCCGTGGGTGAACCAGCAGGAAAACTGCTTCATCTTGCCCAGCGCGTCCGGCGTTTCGTAGTCCACCAGGCGGCGGAAGTAGTCCAGCAGCAGCCCGTGCCGCTCTTCGTCAGACGGCACGTCATATCTGTGTGACACGACGTACTGCTCGATCTGCCGGAAGATCCACGGATTCGTCGCCGCTGCCCGGCCGATCATCACCGCGTCGCATCCCGTCTCCGCCACGATCCGTTCCGCGTCCTCGGGGACGCGCACGTCGCCGTTGCCGATCACCGGGATGCGCACCGCCTCCTTCACCGCGCGGATGATCTTCCAGTCCGCGTGGCCCTCAAATCCCTGCATGCGCGTGCGCGGGTGCACGGCAATCGCTTCGATCCCGATCCCTTCCGCCATCCGGGCTACTTCGGCCGCGACGATAGTCGTCTCGTCCCACCCTGCTCGGATCTTCACGGTCAGCGGAATGCGCACCGCCGCTCGCACCGATTTCAGGATGCCTCCCAACAGCGGCAGGTCGCGCAGCAGCCCGGACCCGCCGCACTTCACCACCTTCTTCGCGGGGCAGCCCAGGTTGATATCGACCGCGTCGAATCCCAATTCCTCCACCGTGCGCGCTGCGGCGGCCATCGATTCCGGATTCGCGCCGAAAAGCTGGCCGCTGATGGGGTGCTCGTCCGCCTCAAACGCCAGGTAACGGTGCGAGCGGCGCGAGTCGCGTACAACGCACTCCGCGCTGGTGAACTCCGTCATGATCAGCCCGCACCCTCCCAGGCCGCGAATCACCCGGCGGAACACCGTATCCGTAATCCCCGCCATCGGGGCGAGGATCGTCGCCGGCCGGATGCGGATCTCCCGGATGTTCAGTTCAGCGGGAAGCATCGTTATTAGTGTGTCGCAGGTTCGGGATTGCGGCTGCCGCTCGTGGCACGGACCGCGGCAAGTTGCTTGCCGGATAGATAGCTGGCCATCGTTTCGTACGAGCCCTCGAAGAAGTGCTCCACCACGCGCGCGATCGCGCGGCCACGGGCTTCGTCCAACGTAAGGTTCGGCAGGTACAGAAACGCGCGGCCCATCTTGCGCCGCGTGACAAACCCCTTGTGCGCCAGACGGTCCATGATCGTCAGGATCGTGGTATAGGCGCGCGGCCGCGTTGCCGCCAGATTGTCGCGAATCTGTCGTACGGTGCCCTCGCCGAGCTGCCACAGCCGGCTCATGCAGTCGAGTTCGAGCGGCGCAAGGTCCAGCAACGACTTCCTCACAGCCTGCACGCGGGAGATGGCTTCTGTCATTTTCTCTCTCCTCTTGGGCTGGCGGCCTGATTCGGGAAACTCTGCTCCGCGGCGTAATCCAGCGACTGCTGCTGAACCGCCGCTTCGCTGCTGTCGTCGGAACGGTCCGCCGCACTCCCCGCTCCGTAGCGGTCGGTCCGGAGCAGCCGGCGGCCCAGCGCCGCCACCCGGCCCGTCCAGATCTCGTCGCCTTCCGCCGCAGGCGCCTCCAGCCCGCGCCGGATCGCGCCCATCCGCGAATCCAGTTCGTCCAGATAGTGAAACACCAGCGCCTCGCGGAACATCGGAAGCTTCGGCGAACCGAAATCATACTGCCCGTGATGGCTCGCGATCATGTGCAGGATCAGCGTCCGCAATTCCCCCGGGAATCCCGGGATGTTGTCGATCTTCCGGCTGACCAGTTCGTAGCCGATCAGGATGTGCCCGAGCAGCTCGCCCTCCGCCGTGTACTGCACGGCGCGCTCATACGACATCTCGTCCAGCTTGCCGATGTCGTGCAGCACCGCACCGGCGATCAGCAGGTCGCCGTCCAATTCCGGATACTGCTGCTCCACCAGCCGGCCGAGACCACACAAACTCACCACGTGCTCCAGCAGCCCGCCTACGTACGCGTGATGCATCACCTTCGCTGCGGGGGCGCGCTCAAACCGGCCCACCACGCGCGGGTCGTCGAGCACGGCTTCCAGCAGGCTCAGCACCCACGGGTTTCGCACTGAGGCGACAAATTCTCCCAGCTTTTTCTTCAGGTCGCCGATGCTCTTCGCCGTGTGCGGCACCAGGTCGGCCAGGTCGTACTCTTCCGGCTCCGCCCGCCGGATCCGTTCCAGATTCAGTTCCAGCTTCCCATTGTAAGTCTTCGAACGCGCCTGCACCTTTACCACGTCGTCGGTCGCCACCGTGGCTGCGGACGCCTCGTACCCATCCCACATTTTCCCGGTGATCACGCCCGTCTTGTCGCCCAGCTCGAGCTGCAGCCACTTCCGGCCGCGCGGCGA
>Ga0335080_10002284_pt1 | contig 19062 bp, 15 predicted proteins | sample Lox_Sample_34_FD_206720 | JGI IMG/M metagenome (GOLD analysis project Ga0335080, IMG submission 206720) | Soil microbial communities from Loxahatchee National Wildlife Refuge, Florida, United States - Lox_Sample_3.4 | ecosystem: Environmental > Terrestrial > Soil > Wetlands | place: USA...
GAAACCGGCCTTTATTACTATCGCGCCAGATACTACGATCCCCAGGCTGGACGCTTTGTCGGCGAGGACCCAGTTGGATTCGGTGCGGGTACTAATTTCTACAGGTATGTTGGCAACGATTCTCTAAACCGCTTCGATCCCCTTGGGTTATGGGGCGTGCAGTTTGGGAACGTAAATATCGGGTCGGGAGAGGGTGGGCGGATCGCCGACAGGGTTAATTGATTTGGTGCCACATCCCCGTGGTTTTCAGTGCGCGGATTTTCTCGCGTATCTTCATAATTTCCTTTCCATTATGATTATCGTATGGTAATATATAAGAGTTGATTTGTAGCCGGCTGGACCGGCCGCAGGGTCGGTTTGACCCCATTGGTCTTTGAAAACTCAATCTCAAGCACCGCCGGCCTACTTTCCAATTCTCATTCTCTTCGCGTTAACTTCAAATATTCCCGCACTTCCGCAAACCTTGCCGGTAAGTCTAACGATTCCCGCACATATGCGGACGACTCCGGGGGGAGCTAACCAGCCTGCTAACACCCGTACGGTACGTGCCGCACGCTCGTTTCCCCGACCTCCTTTGCTGTCAGCAAGTTGCCGCGTCGTGCCGTAATGCAGCAGGGGGAGGGGGGCCACGCTTGCCCCGCGCACCGGCCCGTTTGGAACCCGCGCCCGGCAGCTCGCGAGCGGTTAGACAAACAATTTGCCACTTTCCTGCGTCCAATCATTTCGTGCAGCAAATTCCAGTATAAGACCCGGCCGAATGGCCAGTTAATCGCCACGTGCATCTATGTAGGAGAGAAAACACCCTTCCTTCCGGGTGTTATACTTTCCGCATGTGGGTCGGCCACGGCTTCAGATAGGAGTGAGAGACAGATGGACCAAGTTAGAATTTCGGGTGATTGGACGCGTCGCCGCAAACTGGTGGCCGCCGCTCTAATTTCGTTTACCCTCGTCATCGGCATCATGATCGGTACGGTTGTTTCGGGCAAAGTGTCCGCCATGCGGACCTTTTCGTTCGGCGGCACCAACGCGGCTCCTCTGGCGCTGCCCGACCCCATCCCCTCGTCGAATTCGTTTTCCGCAATCGTGAATCGCGTGGAACCCGCTGTGGTGAACATCGCCACTACGCAGGTGGTCGACCACAAGTCGCGCAGCAAGCGTCGCGGACAAGGCCCGGATGACGATCCCAGCGACGACTTTTTCTTCCACTTTTTCGATGGCCGTCCCGGTGGCCCAACGCAGCCCCAGGCCGAACGCAGCCTCGGTTCCGGCGTGATTCTCGACAAGTCCGGCTACATCCTCACCAACAACCACGTCGTCGATCAGGCTTCCAAGATTCAGGTGCAGCTCAACGGTGATCCTACGAAGTACACCGCAAAAGTCATCGGCACCGATGAAGACACCGACCTGGCTGTGATCAAAATTGATACCGGCAAGGAACTGCCTTTCGCCAAGCTCGGCAACTCCGAAGGTGTTCAGGTCGGTGACTGGGTGCTTGCCATCGGCAGCCCCTTCGGCCTCAACGCCACTGTCACGGCGGGAATTGTGAGCGCCAAGGATCGCGGCGGCATGGGCCGCCAGTTCCAGCGATTCCTGCAGACCGACGCGGCCATCAACCCGGGCAATTCCGGCGGCCCGCTTGTCGATATGGCTGGCCAGGTGATCGGCATCAACACCGCGATTCTGACCGGCAGCCGCGGCTACGAAGGCGTCGGCTTTGCAATGCCGTCGAATACCGCGATTAACGTCTACGACCAGATCATCAAGAGCGGCCGCGTGACGCGTGGCTCCATCGGCGTCAGCTTCCAGGAAGAACTGGGCACCAACGCCATCACGCTGAAGTCTCTCGGCGCTGCGCACGGCGTGGTAATTGAAGACGTGGCTCCCGGTAGCCCAGCCGAAAAGGCCGGCCTCAAGCCCGGCGACGTCATCAGTTCCGTCAACGGTCAGCCCGTGAAGTCCGGCAACGACCTGGTGAATCCGATCGCCTCTGCTCCCATTGGCAGCAAGGTGAAAATCACTTATTTCCGCGACAAGCAGTCCAAAGAAACCACCGCTACCGTCGAAGATCGCACCCACGTTTTCCCGAACACCGCTGGCCGCGTCAGCAACACTCCCGATGACGCCGCTCCAAGCGAGTTTGGGCTCCACGTCGAGAGCCTCACGCCCGAGCGTGCACAACGTGTCGGAGTCACCGAAGGCCAAAAAGGCGTTCTGGTCAGCGAAGTTGAACCCACCAGCTTTGCCGACGACATCGGCTTTACGGCTGGCGACGTCATCACGGAAGTGAACGGCCAGTCCGTTACCTCCGTGGACGACTACCGTAAGACCATTGCCAAGCTGAAGGCTGGCGACAACGTCGTCTTCAAGGTACTGCGGCACAGCCCGACAGACCGGGTGATGACCGTGTTTTTGCCCGGCATCGTTCCGGCGGACAGCAAGTAAACTCAAGGAGCATCATTCGCCCAGCAATGCGTAACCTTCGCGGCTCGCGCCAACTGAATGCTTTGCTTCTCGCGGCAATGGCGGGCAGTCTCCTTCTGCTCGCCTTTGCCGTGCAATCCCTCGGTGCACAAACGGCCCCGAAATCGCATAAGCCATCCAGCACTGCCAAGTCCGCGCATCCGTCCGCATCCTCTGGCAAAAAGACGGCGAGTAAATCGAGCTCGAAAAAGAAACCGAAGAAGGTGAAGGGGCAAACTGCGCCGACGCCCGACCGGATCAGCGAAATTCAGGAAGCATTGGCGAAAAAAGGCGCCCTGGATGGAACGCCCAGCGGAAAGTGGGATGACTCCACTACTTCTGCGGTCCGCAAATTTCAGTCGTCTAATGGATTGAATCCTACCGGTAAACTGGACGCACTCACTTTGCAGAAGCTGGGATTAGGCTCGGAGACTGCGGGACTGGCCAAGCCCACCCCGCCGCCCAATTCCGTGAATCGCTTGCGCAACACAAGCTCGTCGCCAGCTGAGCCGCAGGAATCCGAGTCCGACCCGCATAACTAATTCCCCGCAACACCACCAACGTTTGTCTTAGGCCCCAGCGTGTGCTCGGAAAAGAAATCCCAGATCACCTCGCTCGCATCCATATTTTTCGACGTTTTGCCGATCATCGACGCGGGGAAGTATTGCATGCCGCCTGGCCACGCGTGCCCTCCGCCGTTCACCACGTAGCCGCGAACTTCCGATCCGCTCGCGCACGAGACGTAAGTTGTGACATCGATCGTCGTGCCGTCGCCAGCCTTGTCCGCGATCCGCTCTTTCTTCGGCTCACCACCGCAGCGGTCGAGCTTGGCGAACTTCTGCACCGTTGCATCATGCGACAGCACCACTCCGCCCGCCGTGTTCCGGCCCAGCGATCCACCTGCCAGAGGCACCAACGGATCATCCGTGCCCTGCAGCACCAGCGCGGAAATCGGATGCGCGGGACGGCAATTCGCCGCAACCGACTCCGAAAGGGAAGCGGCGACGATGGCGACTGCGGCTATGCGGTCGGAGAGTTCGCAAGCGAGTCTGCCACTCATAAATCCCCCGTTAGACATCCCTGTAGCGTAAACACGCGTTTCATCGATGTGGTATTCGCGCTCGAACTGATCGACCAGGCTAGCAAGGAACTTCACGTCATCCACGCCTTTGTGGTCCGAAGGCGTTCCGCCTCGGCCATCCGCCCAGCTGCGATCCAGGCCGTCCGGATAGACAACCAGAAATCCGCGTTCATCGCTGACCTTGTCCAGGTGAGACAGCCGTTCTTCGCCCGAGCCTTGTCCCAGGCGGCCATGCAGCGCCAAAACCAGCGGCACCGGGTGCGAGCCGTCGTAACCAGCGGGGACATGGTAGGTGTAGGTTCTCTCGCGTCCGTCGACCCGCAGACTCGCCTGCTTGTCTGTTCGCCGTCCACGTGCTGCAAAGCCGCTCAAAGCCGCGATTCCCAAAAACGCTCCAGTGGCTAGTAATACCGTTAGCGATTTCATCGCACTCCTTGGGTAAACGCTCCCTGAAGCATATAACCCAAGCGCGCACAGAAAGTTATCGTTAGTTTTGGCGGACTTCGAAAATCTGAATGGATTAAAGCTGAAATTTGCGTTTGCCGGGAGGTCCGTCGATGCATAAAATTGACCTATGATCAGCACCTCATACCAAATCGGCGCTTGTTGCTGCTGTTTTTGTTGCTGCAGCCCGCGTACTGGTATGGGTGAGCTGAATCCTTAGCGACTGAACTTCAGCTTCCGGCAGTTAGCGACCCATCGCCAGTGAGCCTGGTAGATGGGTTTTTTGTTTTTGGGCCTGTAGCTGGAACGAATGTCAACCTGAACACAGCGACTCTCCGGCTGTGCCTGCGTGCCAGAGCGCAGGGGCTAGGGTTGCCGTAACAGGATGGCGGGAAGCGTATCGGGACGCTTCCTGCCATCCGTAGTTCTTCTGTTCTTGAGGTGGCGATGCCGAAGCGGCCGAGGCGCTGGTCTGCAAAACCAGTCTTAGCGGGTTCGAGTCCCGCCGCTACCTCCAATCTTTTCCTGCTTCTTCATTCACGAACATCATCTTCCGGCTCTCAACCGCGAAGGCTATGCTGTGCTCGATGATTCCGCTTCCCAAGCCCCGCGGCTTTGGGACTACACGCTTTTCGGCTTGATTATGACCGGACTGGCTGTGGTCTGCGCTAAGGCGACGTTCGGTTTCAAGTCACTCCTGAAAGTTCGCTATTTGGAAAAGTTGGTTTCAGCACCTAACGGTGATACCCGACGACGGTTGTTCTGAGGTCACGCCCGGCGTCTGCTCGAAGTTTGACCGGTGGTGGCCCGGCCGCTAGACTCGATTCCTCTTGGGGGCACCATGGCCACGGCAGCAGCGGCGCGCGAATACAAAAACTTCATCAACGGCGAATGGGTTGCCCCGAGCAGCGGTGAATACCACGAGAACCGCAATCCCGCGAACACGGACGAAGTGATTGGCGCGTTTCCCCTCTCGTCGCAGGCCGACGTGGACGCGGCGGTCGCGGCTGCTCGGGAAGCTTACAAAACATGGCGGCTCACTCCCGCTCCCAAGCGTGCCGAGATTCTCTTCCGCGCCGCCGAGCTATTAGTGAAGCGCAAGGAAGAGTTCTCTCGCGACATGACCCGCGAGATGGGAAAGGTGTTGGCCGAGACTCGCGGCGACGTGCAAGAAGCCATCGACATGACCTACTACATGGCCGGGGAAGGGCGCCGGTTGTTCGGTCAGACGACTCCATCCGAGCTTCCGAATAAATTTGCTATGAGTGTTCGGCAACCGATTGGTGTCTGCGGTTTGATTACGCCATGGAATTTTCCCATGGCGATTCCGTCGTGGAAGATGATGCCGGCGTTGGTGTGCGGAAACACGGTCGTGCTGAAGCCCGCCGAGGATACGCCGCTCTCGTCGTATCACTTGGTCGAGACCCTGGCCGAGGCGGGCCTGCCGCGCGGAGTCGTCAATCTGGTCAGCGGCGATGGTCCCGGGTCGGGCTCGCCGCTTGCGCAGCACGACGGCGTTCCGGTGCTGAGCTTCACCGGTTCGACAGCAACGGGCCGCGTCATCGCTCAGCTCTGCGCGCCCAGCTTCAAGCATTGCAGTCTGGAAATGGGCGGCAAGAACATCATCCTCGTTATGGACGACGCGAATCTCGATCTGGCGATTGATGGCGCGGTCTGGGGCGGGTTTGGCACTTCCGGCCAACGTTGCACGGCGGCAAGCCGGCTTGGCGTACACAAGAAAGTGTACGGTGAATTTGTAAAACGCTTCGTTGAGCGCGCGGGCAAGCTCGCCGTTGGGAACGGTCTTGAATCGGCGGTCGAGATGGGACCCGTCGTTAACGAGCAGCAGCTAAACACGGTGATGGGCTACGTCGAAATAGGCAAGAGCGAAGGCGCCAAGCTGCTGACGGGCGGTCATCGTTTACAGAACGGCGCGTACGCCAAGGGCTGGTTCCACGAGCCGACGGTCTTCGGGGATTGCAACGCCAAAATGCGCATCGCGCAGGAAGAGATTTTTGGGCCGGTGGTGTCCGTCATTCCCATCGACGGCCTGGAGCAGGGAATCGAAGTTGCCAACGGCGTACCGTATGGTCTGTCCGCGTCCATCTATACGCGCGACGTGAACCGCGCGTTCGCGGCAATTCAAGACCTGTACACCGGCATCGTATACGTGAACGCGCCGACGATTGGAGCCGAAACTCATCTGCCTTTTGGCGGCACGAAACAAACTGGGAACGGCCACAGGGAGGCGGCCGTCTCCGCCATCGACTTTTTCACGGAGTGGAAATCCGTCTATGTCGATTACTCGGATAAGCTCCAGCGCCCGCAAATCGATAATAATTGACCACCGCTTTACTTTTGCTTAGAATGTAAAGCATGAAAGAAGTGACCCTTTCCTCCAAGAGTCAAATTGTCATTCCTCGAGATGTCCGGAAGGCCTTGCGTCTGAAGGCTGGCGACAAACTGCTCATCGAGGTACTCGGCGATCGAGTGGTCCTTCTGCAGAAGCCCAAGTCCTTTGCTGCTGCGCTTCTTGGCCGGGCAACCGGACTCTATCCCGCCGACTATATGAAGAAAGAACGAGAAAGTTGGGATTAGAGGACTTCCGAGTATTTTTACGGCGGCATCCACGCGTCGCCCTAGACAGCAGTCTTTTCATCTACCACATCCAGAAACACCCGAAATACTCTCCATTTACGAGCGTTTTATTTTCTTGGATCGAAACCGGCCGGGGAACCGCACTTACCTCGACACTTACAATGACGGAAGTACTCGTCAAACCGATGTTGGAAGCCGACGAAGGGTTGGCAGGGGAATTCTTCACTCTTCTCAAGCGTTATCCCAATCTCGAGTGGTTTCCCGTCGATCTGCCTATAGCATCTGTGGCGGCTCGCCATCGCGCCATTTTTCGGCTTCGTACGCCGGACGCGATTCTAAGCGCGACGTCGGTGTTATCCGGCGCGAATATCCTCATCACCAACGATCGTGCCTTTAAGCGAGTCGATGTACTGGATGTGTTAGTGTTAGACGATCACCTTTGACCTCGCTTGACAAGCTTCTTAAAATGGTAATTAGCACACTGAGTGGGTGAGTGCTAATTATGCGATATCCCGCGCTCCAGGAACGCCGCAACCGCCAGATTCTGGCGGAGATCGTCCGGACGTACATCGAGTCCGGCGAACCGGTGTCTTCTCGCGCGATTTCTAAATCGTTCGAAGAACAGCTGAGCACGGCGACGATCCGCGGTGTCATGGCCGATCTGGAAGATGGCGGCTACCTGTACCAGCCACACACGTCTGCCGGGCGGGTCCCTACAGCCGAAGCGTACCGATTCTTTGCACAGGAGATCGCTTCGCAAGCAACGCTGAGTGTTGAAGATCGCGAATGGATCCGGCGCGAGATGCATGCCAGTGCGAGTCCGTCGGAATGTGTTGAGCGGGCCGGACACGTACTGGCCGAGGTGTCCAAAGGCGTCGGTATTGTGGTGGCCCTGCCGTTGCGAAAAACTGTACTGGAGCACGCCCGGATGTGGCTCTTGCCCGACGGCCGCGTCGTTGTTGTCTTGATTTCACCGGGAGGCGAGACACGCGACAAGGTTTTGCGTCCTTCGCGGCTCTTTACTCAGGCTGAGCTGGATACCACCGCCGAGTTCCTGAATCGGGAGTATTCAGGTTGGACGCTAGAAGCCATTCGCGCGGACTTGCTTCAAAAAGTGGCGACGGAACGCGAGCGCTATGACAGCCTGGCCCGGAGCGCACTGGCATTTTGTGATCCTGCGGTACTCGGTGACAACTCGAACCCTGAGCTCTACGTCGAGGGCACTTCTCAGATTGTCACCGCCCCCGAATTTGCGAACCAGAGCCAGTTGCGCGAACTGTTAGCCGCGATTGAAGAGAAGCACCGGCTGATCACGGTGTTAAACGCTTGCATTGATACGCCGGAGCCAGTTTTCGTCCAGATCGGCGTCAAGGAAATTTCGCAAGCGGGCGAGAATCTCGCGTTGATCAGTGCGCCGTACTCCCGCCACGATGCTGTGCAAGGCTCGGTTGGCGTGCTCGGGCCCACGCGGATGCACTACGGCCGCGCGATGACCGCCGTCGCTTATGTCGCACAGCTCTTTACCGAAGCCCTAAGTAAAATGGAATAGAAGGAAATCATGAAGGACCAGGAAGCCAAAAACAACGTGGAACAACCCAGTGAAATTACTGTCTCGGAAGACGCGGAACTCAAGAAGGTCACTGCGGAGTTGGACGATCTCCGGCAAACCCTGATTCGCCACCAGGCGGACTTCGCGAATTTTCGGAAGCGAGCGGAGAAAGAGAATCGGGAGGCCGGCCAGCGCGCAACGGCGCGGGTGATTGAAGGACTGATTCCGGTCGTGGATGGCTTCGAGCACGCATTGGCTGCGCATCGCGAAGCTGAATACGAAGGCTACCGCAAAGGGTTCGAGTTGATTTACAAACAGCTTCTCGATCACGTGATTCGATTGGGCGCGCAGCGAATTGACCCGCTCGGGCAGCCATTCGACCCGCATCTTCACCAGGCGATGGACCGCGCGGAAACGACGGATCATCCTGACGGCACGGTGCTCGCGGTGTATCAGCCCGGGTACATTTTTCACGGGCGCGTCTTGAGGCCTGCGATGGTGCGCGTAGCGGTCGTTCCCGGCGGCGCATCCAAAGCAGAAGCGAACTAATTTGTTACGATCTTCCGGATAGAACGAAGGAGCAGGTCAACCGCACGATATGCCGAAATCCCAGCAACGCGATTTCTACGAAGTTCTGGGCGTCACGAAGACCGCTTCTGTTGAGGAGATCAAGTCCTCTTATCGGAAAGCGGCGCTGAAGTGGCATCCGGATCGCAATCCAGACAATAAGGAAGAAGCGGAGATTCGTTTTCGCGAGTGTACGGAAGCGTATAGCGTGCTCAGCGATTCTCAGAAGCGCCAAATCTACGATACCTACGGCCACGCAGGACTCGCAGGCGCTGGCGGAGGTGCGGCGGACTTCAACTCCGCAATCTTCCAGGATTTCCACGATATCTTTGGCGACTTCTTCGGCTTCGAAGACCTGTTCGGGGGTGGCGGGCGCCGTCGCTCCGGAGGTCGTGGCCGCGTGCAGCGTGGCGCGGATTTGCGCTATGACATGACGTTGAGCTTCGATGAAGCCGCCGCCGGCGTGAGTACGAAGATTCGCGTGGATCGCCAGGAGTTCTGCGAGTCATGCAACGGTACCGGAGCGAAGAAGGGTTCGGGTATCGCCACCTGCGATGCCTGCAAAGGCCGCGGGCAACTGATCTATCAGCAAGGATTCTTCACGATTAATCGTACTTGCCCGGCTTGCCAGGGCGCGGGACAGATCGTGAAAGAACATTGCGCCGACTGCCGAGGCGAGGGCCGAGTGATTCGCGACCGCACCATCGAATTGCGCATTCCCCCGGGCGTGGATACCGGCACGCGCTTGCGGGTTCAGGGTGAAGGAGAGCCGGGACCCAATGGCGGACCGGCCGGTGACCTATATGTCGTGCTCGAAGTGAAGGAGCACAGTTTCTTCGAGCGGCGCGGCGCGGATTTGTACTGCACGATTCCGTTGAGCATTGCGCAAGCCACCCTCGGTACCGAGTTGCAGGTTCCCGGCTTGAATAGTGAGGAACGTCTCAAAGTACCCGAAGGGACCCAGAGCGGCGCGGTGTTTCGCGTAAAAGGGAAGGGATTGCCCGATCCGCATGGCGGCGGCCGGGGCGATCTCTACTACCACATTCGCGTGATTACGCCGACGAAGCTCACCAAGGAACAACGCAAACTGCTCGAGCAGCTTGTTGCTACATTGAAAGTGGACAACAAACCCGCCGAGCGCGGTTCGAGCCTCTTCGACAAGGTCAAAGACATTTTCGGGTAATTGCGTTGCCGATCATCGAGACGCAGGGAAACTCCCGCCATTTCATGCCAATATAGTTGGCAAATGCGCCGTCGCTTCTTTGTAGATCAATTCGAGAATCAACGAGCCGTGATGAAAGGCGATGCCGCGCACCATCTCGGCCGCGTTCTGCGCGCACAACCCGGACAAGTTTATGAACTGAGTGACGGCACCAGCGCTTGGCTGGCGCAGGTTGCGGATGTTACCCGCGACAAAATCGAGTTCGCGCTTGTTGAACAACTGCCGGCATACCTACCCCAGCTCGAAACAACCTTGCTCCTTTCCATCGTCAAGTTCGACGCCTTCGAATGGGCGCTGGAAAAAGCCACCGAGTTGGGCGTGAGCCGAATCGTCCCACTGGCCGCCGCGCGCAGTGAAAAGGCCCTTTTAGCGGCCGCTCCAAAACGTGCAGACCGCTGGAAGAAAATTCTGTTCGAGTCCTCCCAGCAGTGCCGGAGGCTACGTTTGCCGGTGCTCGATCCGCTCGCAACTCCAGAAGTCGCGTTCTCGGCTCACAGGTCAGGTGTGACGGTTCTGCTCTCGGAAGCGCCCCAAACCAAGCCTCTCAGGCAGCTTTTGAATGATGTGCAGGCGACCGAAGCTACCTTGGCAATTGGGCCCGAAGGCGGTTGGGCTGACCAGGAATTCACCGCAGCTCGTGCCGACGGCTTTCTGGAGGGCTCCCTGGGCAGACTCATCCTGCGGACCGAGACCGCGGTGATCGCTTCGCTCGCCGCGATAAATTACGCGTTGACTCCCGAATAGCCCGGTTCTACTGGCTTTCGCTGTCAAAAATCCAGACTGCTCGTCTAAAACGCCAGCGGCCAAACGCTCCCAGTGCGCCGTTACACTCATTGTTTCGTGCAGGCCATGCAACGGGAGAATATGCCGTTCGAATCCAACAGCTGTCGCCCGTTTGCCTGTGATTTTGCAATTCGCCTGTGGCCTAAGCTTCGCCGCGCGTGGTATAAAAGAAAGGTAGTACGAGATGCCAACACCCGACGAGAACAACATCTCTCCTCCCCACGGCGACGCTCCCCACGCCACCAGCGCTCCTTTGGAAAACACCTCTTCGAGCACTCCACCGCAGGCGGTCGAACCACATTCGCATCCGGTCTTGCGTCATGAGATTCGCGTTTGGACTCGTGATCTTCTTATCGCGATCGGGTTGGCACTGGTCATTATCGTGTTCCTCTACCAGCCCGTGAAGGTGGAAGGCACAAGCATGGCGCCGCTCCTGTCGGACCAGGAGCGTATCTTTATCAACAAGTTCGTTTACCGGTTCGAACCAATCGATCGCGGCGATGTTGTTGTCTTCTGGTATCCCCTGGACCGCTCCAAGTCGTTCATCAAACGCGTCATCGCTTTGCCTGGGGAACTCGTCGAGATTCGCCGCGGCGTGGTGTACGTGAACGGGCAGCAGATTCCTGAGCCGTATGTTCCGCCGCAATATGCGGACGTGAGCGACTACGCGGCGACCAAGGTTCCGCGCGGTTGCTACTTCGTCATGGGCGATCACCGCATCAGCTCAAACGACTCCCGGGTTTTTGGCCCTGTCCCCAGCCAATACATTTACGGCCGCGCTGTTTTTGCTTACTGGCCTGTCGATCATTTCGGTTCCTTGTCAACGACCGAGGCCAGTGATAAATGAAGCTGTACGGAGGACAACCTGACGGAAGTTTCGCATCGACCCGCCACACTCGCGCTCGAAGACGGGCGCGTATTTAATGGCCGCGCTGCCGGCGCCATCACGCGCCGGGGCGGCGAAGTCGTTTTTAACACCAGCCTCACCGGTTACCAGGAAGTTTTCACCGATCCGAGTTACGCAGGGCAGATTGTTTGCCTGACGTATCCGCACATTGGCAACGTTGGCGCCAACCTCGATGACGAAGAGTCCACGCACCCGTACATCGAGTCGCTGATTGTTCGAGAGTTTTCCCAAATCGCTTCCAATTGGCGTTCGGCGGAGTCCGCCCAGCTTTATTTGAACCGTCATAAGATTCCGGCCATCTGGGACATCGACACGCGAGCGCTGGTGCTCCACATTCGCAAACATGGAGCATTGCGAGGGATTGTGTCGACCGACGGCACAGCTGCCGACCAGTTGATCTTTGAGGCGAAGCAACTCCCTTTGATGGCGGGTCAGGAGTTGGCCAGCCACGTAAGCTGTAACCGGGCTTATGAATGGCAGAAGGGCTCGATTGAACTGGCATCTTCGCCCTGGGCCGAGCAGATGGGAGAATCGGCCGCCAGCACTGAAAACAGCGAGCGGTTCAAGGTTGTTGCCTATGACTACGGCATCAAGCAGAACATTCTCCGTCTGCTGGTCGATCATCACTGCGATGTGACGGTTGTTCCGGCCAACACTTCCGCCGAAGACGTGATCTCCCTGAAGCCGGACGGTGTATTCCTCTCCAACGGCCCGGGCGATCCCGAGCCCGTGACTTATGCCCATGAAAGTATCCGCAAGCTTGCCGGCCGTGTGCCGATTTTCGGCATCTGTCTCGGTCACCAGCTTTGTGGTCTGGCGCTGGGCGGCAAAACGTTCAAGTTGAAATTTGGGCATCACGGTTCGAATCATCCGGTGAAGAATCTCCTCACCAGCCAGATTGAAATTACCGCGCAGAACCACGGTTTCTGCGTCGATCCGGAATCGTTGCCCTCGAGTGACGTCGAAGTGACGCACCTCAATCTCAACGACCACACCAACGAAGGCATGCGTCACAAGAACCTGCCGCTATTCAGCGTGCAATATCACCCGGAGGCGTCACCTGGGCCGCACGACTCGCACTACCTGTTCACGCAGTTCACGGACATGATGAAGGAATTCGCGCATCCGGGGAGTTCGCGTTCGTAACTATGCCGCATCGCCCTTACCTCCTGGTGCATGCTCGCGCAAAGTTCGCCGAGAGCCTGGCAATCGGTCTGTTGCTCGTAGCCGCGGCGAGCGCGCAAACACCAAAGCTCAATATCCGCACGAAGAACGGATTGCCCTTCGAAGAGCGAGGCAAGGAGCAGTACGAGCGGCTGGCGAAACAGTTCGACCTGAAGAAATACACCATCACGCGCGACATCATTGTCGAGCGCGGCGCCATCAATCATTCCCGTCCGGTGCTTACGCTGAATATGCGTTTTCTGGATGACGATGATCTCGCCCTGTCCGCATATGTACACGAGCAGGCACATTGGGTGCTGACGGAACGGCACTCCGGGAACACCAAAGAGCTTTTTGAAGACTTGGAGAAAACCTTTCCGAATCTCGATTATCATGTTCCGGAAGGCGACGGCGAATTGCGCAGCAGCTATTTTCATATCGCCGTATGCATGCTCGAATGGCAAGCGATGGAAGAACTCGTAGGTCCCCAACGAGCTCTGCGGGAAATGGAATGGAAGCAGAAGGACCATTACAAGGCGATCTATGCGCTTGTGCTTGCGAGTCGCGAGCAGGTGGAAAAGATTTTAAGGCGCCACGACATTCAGTGGTGAGGAAAACAAGCGATTGAGGGACGATGCCTAAACGCAAGGACATTCATAAGATTCTGATCATCGGTTCCGGCCCGATCATTATCGGGCAGGCCTGTGAATTCGACTATTCCGGCGCGCAAGCCTGCAAGGCACTGCGGGCCGAGGGCTACGAAGTGGTGCTCGTCAATTCGAATCCGGCCACGATCATGACCGATCCGGAAATGGCCGACCGCACGTATATTGAGCCGCTGACCAAGGAATATCTCGAAGAAATCATCATGAAGGAGCGTCCTGACGCGCTGCTGCCGACAGTTGGCGGGCAGACGGCGCTGAACCTCGCGGTCGAACTTGCCGAGTCTGGCATTCTGGAGAAGCACAAAGTGGAAATGATCGGCGCATCGCTGCGCGCCATTAAAGTGGCGGAAGACCGCCTCTGGTTCAAAGATGCGTGCCGCAAAATCGGTCTCGATGTTCCGGCGTCCGCGCTCGTCAACAGCGCTCAAGATGCGCTGCGGTTGTGCGATCAACTTGGCTTTCCGCTCGTGATTCGGCCTTCCTTCACGCTGGGCGGCACAGGCGGTTCCATCGCCTATAACAAGGAAGAGTTCGCCGAAGCGATTGCCCACGCCCTGGATATGAGCCCAGTTCATGAGGCTCTCGTCGAGGAGTCCGTGCTCGGTTGGAAAGAGTACGAACTAGAGGTGATGCGCGACTATCGCGACAACTTTGTGGTGATCTGCACCATCGAGAACTTTGATCCCATGGGGGTTCACACTGGCGATTCCATTACTGTCGCTCCCGCGCAGACGCTGACCGACAAGGAATATCAGCGCATGCGCGACGCGGCGGCGGCAATTATCCGCGAAGTGGGCGTGGAAACCGGCGGATCGAACGTACAATTCGCCGTGAATCCGGAAAACGGCCGGCTCACGGTTATCGAGATGAATCCGCGCGTTTCGCGCAGTTCGGCGCTGGCCAGTAAAGCCACCGGTTTTCCGATTGCCAAGATCGCGGCGCGCCTGGCCGTTGGCATGTCCCTCGACGAAATTCCCAACGACATTACTAAGAAGACGCCCGCGTCGTTCGAGCCAACCATCGACTACGTCGTCGTGAAGATTCCAAAGTGGCAGTTCGAGAAGTTCCCGGGTGCTGACAGTACGCTTGGCACTCAGATGAAATCCGTTGGCGAAGTCATGTCCATCGGCCGCACGTTTAAGGAAGCGCTGCAGAAGGGAATTCGCTCTCTGGAACCGAGTACTCCCTGGCGCGCGCCCGCCGAAACGCCGGACTCACTGCTGCGCGAAAAGCTGGCCACTCCGCGGCCCAACCGCATCCACTGGATCATCACGGCAGTCGAAAAGGGTTTGCCAGCCGACGAAATCTGCGACCTGACGAAAATCGACCCGTGGTTCATTCACCAGATTGAAGAGATCATTCAGATCAATCGCCGTGCAGCAAATGTCACTGTTGAGACTGCCTCCAGGGATCTTCTCAAGGAAGTGAAGCGGATTGGCAGCAGCGATGAATACCTTGCTCAGATTTGGAAAACGACGCCCGCGGCTGTACGCCTGCAGCGCGCGCGCTACGGGGTTGGGCCGGTATTCAAGCGTGTCGATACCTGTGCCGCTGAGTTTGAGTCTTTCACTCCGTATATGTACTCGACCTACGAGGAAGAGGACGAGTCGGCGGTCACCAACAAACAGAAGATCATGATCCTCGGCAGCGGGCCCAATCGCATTGGGCAAGGAATTGAGTTTGACTACTGCTGCTGCCACGCCAGCTTCGCTTTGCGTGCCGATGGTTTCGAAACCATCATGGTGAATTGCAACCCGGAGACTGTCTCAACCGACTACGACACTTCCGACCGCCTGTACTTCGAGCCACTCACCCTCGAAGATGTGCTTGCGATTGTGGAGCGCGAAAAGCCTGCCGGCGTGATCGTCCAGTTTGGCGGGCAGACTCCGCTCAATCTGGCGTTGGAACTGAAGCGGAATGGCGTGCCGATTGTCGGCACGGCCCCCGAATCGATCGACCTGGCGGAAGACCGCCGGCGTTTCGGCCGGCTGCTCGAAGAGCTGAAGATTCCCCAGCCGCGCAATGGCACCGCGCTGGTTCCGGAAGAAGCGGCGCGTGTTGCCGGCGAGATTGGCCTGCCGGTGCTGGTCCGCCCCAGTTATGTGCTGGGCGGACGCGCGATGGTTATCGCCTACGATGTGAACACGGTTCAGGAGTACGTGGCGCAGGCGGCGTTGATGGGGCCTGCGCGACCAGTGTTGATCGACCAATTTCTAGAGGAAGCGACCGAAGTCGACGTGGATGCGCTGGCGGACGGCACCGACGTGATCATCGGCGGCATCATGGAGCACATCGAAGAGGCTGGCGTGCACTCCGGCGACTCTTCGTGCGTGCTTCCTCCCGTCAGTCTTTCTCCGAAAGTGCTGGAAACGATTCGCGACTATACCAAGCGGTTGGCGTTGGCGCTCAAAGTTGTGGGATTGATGAATGTGCAGTATGCCATTCAACGCGACACGGTGTATGTTCTTGAGGTTAATCCACGCGCTTCCCGTACGGTGCCGTATGTCAGCAAAGCCACGGGGATGCCCTTGGCGAAGGTTGCGGCCCGCTTGATGGTTGGCCGCAGGCTCGCCGACATGAAGCTGCCCATCGTGCTTCACAACGGCGTAGCGGAAATCGCGGTGCGCGAGTTCTATTCTGTGAAATCACCGGTGTTCCCGTTCAACAAGTTCCGAGGCGTCGACACGATTCTTGGCCCAGAAATGCGTTCAACGGGTGAGGTGATGGGGATTTCGACTGACTACGGTCAGGCGTTCGCCAAGGCGCAGCTAGCTGCGGGCCAAAAACTTCCGAGCAAAGGCACGGTGTTCGTCAGCGTCAATGATCGCGACAAGCGGGCGATCGGACAACTCGGCAAAGAACTCGTCACACTCGGATTCAAGCTGGTCGCCACGCGAGGCACTTCGGCCGCGTTCCATGCCGCCGGGGTTCCCTGCGATGAAGTGTTTAAGGTGAACGAGGGGCGGCCGAACATCGTCGACCTGATCAAGACTGGGAAGATCAACCTGGTTATCAACACGCCGCTGGGCCGCGAATCGTTCTACGACGAAAAGTCAATCCGCCGGGCGTCGATCCGCTACAACATTCCGTGCATCACGACGCTTTCTGCCGCCGAGGCTGCGGTTCGCGGCATACATTCGCTGGTCGAACTCCAGCGTGAAGTCGCATGCCTGCAGGATTTGCACGGCGCCAGCGTAGCGGCTTCGAATCGCACCGCTTCAGGGGACTGAAACATGCTCCAGCGACCAAAGGGTATCTTCCCAGCGCTGACGACACCTTTCAACAGTGACGAGTCCGTGTCGGTTGCAGCGATTCGCGAAAATATTCAGCTCTACAATCAAACGAAAATCGCCGGCTATGTGGCGCTCGGCTCTACGGGCGAATCGGTGATGCTGTCCCGTGATGAGGCCGATACTGTTCTCGCCACGGTGCGAGAAGCCGCTTCACCCGGCAAAGTCCTGATCGCGGGCACTGGGGCGGAGTCTACAGCAGAAACCATCGCTCGCACCAAACGGGCTGCGGCGCTCGGTTACCAGTTCGCGCTGGTCAAGACGCCTTATTACTACAAGCCGGTTTATCGTGCCGAGACCTACATCCGCCATTACCGGGCCGTCGCTGACGCTTCACCCATTCCGGTATTGCTGTATTCGGTGCCGCAGTTTACCGGAATCACGCTCGAGACACTGGAAATCGTAGCCCTCTCTGCGCATCCGAACATTGTCGGAATCAAGGACAGCTCGGGAAATATCCAGCGCGTTGGCGAAATAGTTGCCGCCACCTCGCCGGACTTTGCGGTGCTCACCGGAGGTTCGGCGGTGATTTATCCCGCGCTGGCCGTGGGTGCTCAAGGCGCGATTCTGGCGCTAGCGGCGGCGCTCCCGGAGAAGTGCGCCGAGGTTTACGAATTGGTCCAAAATGGCCGTCACAGTGAGGCTCGCCAGTTGCAGCTCGCACTGGTCGACGCGTCCAAGCAGATCGTCTCCGAAGCCGGTATTCCCGGGGTGAAATTTGCTATGGACCTCCGCGGTTATCGAGGCGGACCTCCCCGCTTGCCGCTGCTACCGGTTAGTGAAGAGAAGAAACAGAGGATTGCCGCGGTTGTTTCGCACCTCCATCCGGCGGCTGCTCGAGTCTAAGGAGTTGTAAAGTGCCGTCACTTTTTGCTCATCGAGACATCTAAGCGCTCATGGACGTTCGCGACCTCCCTGCCGATAAGGTTCCGCACACCTCGAAGCTCATTCGTGACTATCTGGGGCATTTTTCGCGACTCGAATCGTTTTACGAACACGAACCCAATTTCAAAAACGTGGCGAAGATTGCCCGCAAGCTTAAGTTTCCTCAGGATCGCCGCCGTCAGGTTGCCGACGTGCTTCGAGCACAAAATGTGTTATTCGGCAGCGGGCGGGAGACCGAGAAGAATATCGACCGTCTCGCCGAAGGTGCGGTCGCGGTTGTATCAGGCCAGCAGGTCGGACTCTTTGGTGGTCCCGCGTTCTCCTTTTATAAAGCACTCACAGCAATTCAAGCCGCCGAAACGTTAAGTAAAGACGGCGTGCCCGCGGTTCCCGTTTTCTGGATGGCTACCGAAGATCATGACGTCGACGAAGTTCGTCACGTTGCGTGGTTTCACGAAGGCGAGTTGCAACAATTCGAGCTACCCAAGCCGGCAGAGGATTCCGTCCCAGTTGGCCGCGTCCGTCTCGGGCCTGAAATTGATGATCTGGTTCGGCGCGCGCAGCCCCTCGTAGGTGAAACGTTTGGCGATATCCTTCACCAGACCTACATCCCCGCAGCCACCTACGGCAGCGCCTTCGCCGGATTATTTGCGCGCATTTTCGCGGATTTTGGCCTGATCCTTCTTGACCCTCTCGATGATCGCCTCCACCAAATCGCCTCTCCCATTCTTCGCGAGACATTTGCTTGTCGTGACGTGTTGAACGACGCCCTGCTGGCCCGTGGCAAGGAACTGGAAAAAGCGGGCTACGATCCGCAAGTCAAAGTTACCTCCCGCAGCACCCTTCTTTTCTCCCTTACCAATGGAAAACGCCACGTCATCACTGCCTCCAATGGGGAATTCGCAAGTGGCAAGGCATCTCTTCCGCGTGAAGAATGGATTGAGCTGGTCGAGGCGGAGCCCGAAAACTTCAGCCCGAACGCAATCCTTCGCCCGGTGATGCAGGATTTCCTGCTTCCCACCGTAGCTTATTTTGGCGGACCCTCGGAGATTGCCTATTTCGCACAATCCCAGGTTCTGTATGAGAAGCTGTTGGGCCGCATGCCGGTACTTCTTCCACGGGCGGATTTCACGCTGGTTGATCCGAAAGCCGGGCGCCTCTTGAAGAAGTATCATTTGAAGGTGGAAGACGTTTGGGATGGACCGGAGAACTTGCGCAAGCGCATGTATAATTCGGTCGTGCCGAAAAAGCTCGCGCGTGAGTTCGACGGGAATCTCCTGGGCCTCGAGAAGAATCTGAAGAAACTTCATAAAGCCATCACCAAGGTCGACCCGACGATTCAGGGCACGATTGCTCGCGCCGAGAAGCGCATTCGCTATCAGATCGAAAAGCTGCGACACAAGACTGGCGCCGCTCTCGACCGCCACGAAAGACAAGTCGAGCAGCA
>Ga0335080_10002285_pt1 | contig 19062 bp, 16 predicted proteins | sample Lox_Sample_34_FD_206720 | JGI IMG/M metagenome (GOLD analysis project Ga0335080, IMG submission 206720) | Soil microbial communities from Loxahatchee National Wildlife Refuge, Florida, United States - Lox_Sample_3.4 | ecosystem: Environmental > Terrestrial > Soil > Wetlands | place: USA...
TGGCATGCGGCAGGATGTCGAAGAAGCCGCGGAAGGCCTGCGTGGAGTCGATCATGCGCCGTTTGGCCTCGATGGCCGCCTGGAGACGCTCGCTGTGAGGCAGCGCTGGGACGGTCCGCGCCATCCGCGTGAACTCGCCGTGCATGAGAGCATCGACCAGGGCGGCAACGAGGCCGGCCTTGTTGCCGAAGTTGTAGCGGATCGACGCCTTGTTCACACCCGCGGCGGCCGCGACCTTCTCGAGCGTGATCTCCTGGTACCCGCCCTCGACCAGCAGGCGCTGGGCCGCCGACAGGATCTTCTTGGCCGTGGCCGGCAACGCAGCGCTCGGGTCGTCGATGAAGAACGGCAGGACCGGGAGCTTGCGGTCCGCCGGCGTGCCCTTCTTCGCTCCCACCGTGCCTCCTTCTCCCGGCGTCGCGGGAATGCCCCGCCCGGGTGGTTGTATCACACCTGAGGGATCGTCGCCTCGTCCACGGCGCAAATGCGACGCAGGGCGCGGATCTGGTCGTCGCTCAGGTTCGGCCGGCGGCCGGCGCGCGCGGCCAGGATCTCCTCGACCCGCGCGATCGCGACGTCGACCTCGGTGGTGCCCTGCGCCCGCCACGCGTCGTAGGGCAGACGTGACGCCACCCGCGGCACGAAATGCTCGCCGGCCTTGATGCGCTGTCTCGTCACCTTCTCCTTCAGGAAGTTGCCGCCGATCCCGACGCGCTCGATCATCTCGCGGGCCATGGTCTCGGGGCTGAACTCGACCTCGCCGAGCAGCCGGCGGATCATGGCGACGATCTCGGCGTCGACCACGATCTGCGGCAGGTAGAGGGTGTTGACCGAGTCGATCAGACCCATGCCGCCGCTCAACAGGTCTGAGCCCGCGGCCACCGTCACGATCGCCTTCAGGGCCTTCTCGAAGCCGTCCTGCACGCCCAGGTGCTTGGCGTCGGTACCGAGGCCGGGCGTGGTCACCGGCAGGCCGAGATGGTGCAGCACTTCGGTGAAGGCCGCGTTCAGAAGACCGCCCTCGAGCGCGCCGTAGCAGATGCTGGTCGAGCGCATGTCGAGGATCGCGCCCGAGGGTCCGCAGATGAGCTTCGATCCGGGGCTCAGGATCTGCATGGCCGCCACCGCCCCGAGGAGCTCGGCCACACCCTGCACAACGACGCCGGCCAGCGTGACCGGGGCCGTCGCTCCCGAGATGGGCACGGTGTAGATCTCGATCGGCGTGCCGTAGTCGGCGAGGCCCGCGTGGAAGTCGAGCAGGTGCCCGTCGAGCGAGAGCGGTGAAGCGACGGTGAACAGCGTGCTGATACGGGGCCGCCGCCTGAACTCGTCGAGGCTGCCGCAGAGCACCTCGGCGATCTGCAGCACCGGCTCGATGGCACTGGGGCAGTCGACGAACGTGACGTGCTTGTCGGTCTCGGTGAGGACCGTGTAGTACTCGAGCTTCTCGCGTGCCTCGAGCGGCACGTCGCTGGCCGTCACGGTCGTCCACTGCACGTCGAGCTCGGGCGTCTCGTCGAGCAGGATGGTGGCGGCGCGCAGGTCGTCGAGGGTCGACGGCCGGTGCTCGCCGGTGCGGTGATCGAGAGTGAGGGCGGCGCAGCCCGAGGGCGAGAAGGCCGGCCGACCGCCGTCGTGGAGCACCACGTCGTTCTCGGGCGCGGCTCCGCCCAGGACGATCTCGCGCGGGCACTGCCGCCGCAGGCGGTCGACGAGCTCCGCCGGCAGGCGCACGACCCCCGTGGCCGCGTCGACCGTCGCCCCGGCGGCGCTCAGCTCCTCGAGGCGCCGCGATCCGGTCATCCGCAGGCCGACGTGCTCCAGCAGGAGAAGCGCCTCCTGGTAGACGGCATCCTTCTCGTCCCGGCTCAGCCACGTGGTCACTGCGTGCATGGGTGTCCCTCCATCTCCTGTTCGGCCCCCGCCACGATGCGGCCGATCTGATCGGCCACCTCGACCGGCAGCGGCTCGGGGTGGTGCGACGCCAGGATCTCGAGCGCCCTGGCCCGCGCGCGGTCGTGCAGGTCGGTCGCTCCCGCGGCCGTCCAGTCCTCACGCACGCGACGGTCGATGAGCCGCGGCTGGCTCTGGTCGCGCATGTGGCGCAGGGTGGCGTCGAGGCTCAGGAAGTCGCCGAACGACCCGACCTGGGCGATGTCGTCGACCGCCAGGGTCTCGTCGTTCACCGGTATGCCTCCGACGACGTGCTTGATCATGGCGGCGACCTCGTCGTCCATGACGAGCTGGCCGTAGTCGAAGGTGACGCCCGATTCGAGCATCCCGAGGCCGTAGATCAGGTTGGCGCCTGCCAACGCTGGGAGCATGGCCGTCAGGGTCTTCTCGTGCCCGGACTGAGCGTCGCCCATCTTCGAGTCCGCCTACGCACCGGCGACCCAGCTCGGCAGCAGGTAGCGCCGCGCTATCTGGGCCACCGCGGCGCCGATCAGGCCGCATTCGGGGCTGCCCACCGAGGCCGAGGCCAGACGCAGGTCCATGGCGGTCGTCGAGGAGCCGTACACCACCGGTGAACCGCGCTCGGTGAGCTGGCTGAGCGTGATGCCGGCCAGCACCTCGGCGTTGTGGGTGACCAGCGTGCCGGCCAGGGTGACCGGCGAGGAGCCGCCCGCCATGGCCATCGAGAGGATGTTGCAGGCCAGGCCCTCGCGGGCCGCCCCCATGATGATCTCGCAGGTGTCGCGCACGAGCTTCAGCGGGCTCACCGGGCAGGTGATGAACGAGACGAGCGGCCGCTCGCGCAAGGCGTCGCGGCCGCCCGCGATCACGCTCGCGACCTCGACGATCTTGCCCAGCAGGTAGCCGCTGAAGGGCCCCATGAACACGTGCTTGGTGGTGTTGGCGAACGTGGCCTCGGCGTTGTGGAGCTGACCGACCTGCTGGGGCACGTCGGCTGCCCCGACGGCGCGCTCGTAGACGTCGATCGAGTCGAGGAAGTCGCAGATGCGGGCCGCGTCGCCGACGTCGGCCTTGGTCGGCTCGCGCAGCTCGCCGCTCTTCGGGTCGACGATCAGCACGCCCTCGCCGAAGCTGGTGAAGCCCACCCGGCTCGACTCGACGACGTAGTCGCGGCTGGGGTCGCGGCCCGCGAGGCGCAGCCGCGAGGGCGCGCTGCGGATCGCGTCCTCGACGACGTGCTGCGGGATACGCACCACGCGGCGGCCGCGGTCGACGGCACAGCCGCCGTCTGAGAAGACGTCGAGCGCGGCCTCGTCTTCGACGAACACGCCGACGCGGTCGAGCACCTCGATCGTCGCCAGATGGATGTCGTCGATCTCGGCGGCGCTGAAGACGTTGAGACTCAGGCCGCCGCTGCGCGGGTGGCCGGCGTGCGGGTTGCGTCTCATCGGCCCACCTCGGCGAAGGGCGCCGCGACGCGCCGCTTCATGAGCTCGACGCAGTTGATCCTGATGCCGAGCAGCTCGGCGATGCGCGCCTTGGCCTCGAGGCCCTTGGCGGCGCCGGGCACCGAGGTGATGACCCCGATGTCGAGCTCCTCGCGCAGGCGGCGCATGAGAGTGGAGTCGGTCAGGTCGCGCGTGCTGACGCCGAGCTTGTCGGCCACGTAGCGCTTTGCCTCGGGCAACCTCATCTTGCGCGTGAGCTGCATGCGGGCCACCAGGTCTCCGGTGGTACGGATGCCGCCCATGGACGAGGCCAGCGCGTGGCTGATCGACATCCCGGCGGGATCGCCGGTGCCCACCTATAACCCGTCGACCCGCCCGATCTCGACCATGGCCGCGCTGCATCGCGTCACCGCGTCGATGGGCGGCGTCTCGCAGACCGGCACGCCACCGACCCCCATGCCGACGTTGGCGTGGACCGGGATCGAGGCCTCGGCGGTGACGGCCTTGACGAAGGTCAGCGCCCGCGCCAGGTTCCAGGGCGTGGAGCGGCGCGTGTTGGTGTTGACCACCGGTCCGAAGACGTGCGCCCCGGCCTTCTCGACGACCTTGAGCTGCTGGTGGGGCCACATGCCGGCCAGGCGCTCGCCGTCGTAGGTGAGCTCGCCGTGAAAGCCGAGCACGCACTCGGCCGCCATGCCGACCTCGATGGCCAGGTCGGTGTGCTCGGCCGCCCATTCGACCGCCCGCAGCGTGGCCAGGAACTCGCCGTCGCCGGTGGAGGCCGTGGTGTCGTAGTTGACGCCGTCGGCGCCCACCTCGGCCATCTTGCCCGTCAGCCAGATGACGTCGTCGGTGAGCTTCGCGCCGGCTTCCTCGGTGGCCGCCCGGGCTTCTGAGATCTTGCCCCGGGGCAGCAGATCGGAGGGGTTCGGATAGGGACCGTCGGGTGAGAAGTAGAGGCCCATGTTGGGCATGAACCCGTAGAAGACCGGGATGATCGCGCTCTGCAGCGCGGCTTCGACGTGGGTCTGCTCGAGGACCACGATCGGCTTGGCCGGCTTGACCGAGTAGTCGGTGTGGCCGACCTCCATCGTGTCGAAGCAGAAGGCGCGCTCGAAGGTGCGAAACGCCTGCTCGCGGCCGAGCGGCAGGCCGACCCCCGAGGAGAGCTGAGCCGAGTAGACCGAGTTGGTCGAGCCGTCCTTGGTGACCACCGCCTCGTTGCCGCGCTCGACCCCCCAGATGTGCGAGGGGCAGCGGAACATCTCGACGAGGTAGTCGTAGTCCTGCGCCGCGAGTGGCGGGATCTTGGCCTTGGCGGCGGCGTCGGCCGAACCGGCGACGAGGTCGTCCTCGAGCTCCTCGGCGGTCATCTCCACGCTGTAGCCGTCGCCCATCCTCGTCAGCACCGTCGCCATCAGCTCCCCCCTCTCGTTCGTTCCTGTCCGGCATGGATCATCGGGCCCAGGCCTCGGTCTCGGCGGCCGTCAGGCCGCAGACCACGGCAAGCTCGCCGCGCTGGTCGTCGCTCAGATAGGGGGTGCTCGCGGCCCGCGCCGCGAGGACCTCGTCGACCAGCGCGTTGGCCACCTCGATCTCGGGCCTGCCGTTCGTCAGCCACTGGTCGATCGCCAGGCGTGACGCCACCCGCGGCACGAAGTGCTCGCCCTGTCGCACCCGGCGTCGGGTCTCGCGCTCGCTCAGGAAGTTCCCGGCGATGCCGACCCGCTCGAAGGCGTCGGCCATGAGCGTGTCGGGCGACACCTCGAAGCCGCGCACCATGGCCGTCGCCATGGCGGCGATCTCGGCGTCGATCGGCACGAGCGGCAGGGAGAAGGTGCTCGACGAATCGAGAAAACCGAAGCCGCCGCTGATCAGATCGGCGCCGGTGGCCGCCGCGGCGAGCACCTTGAGCCCCTTCTCGTAGCCCGCCTGCATGCCGATCGACTTGCCGTCGGTCGAGAGGCCCGAGTTGTGCACCGGCAGTCCGAGGTGATGGCCGATCTCCACGCAGGCGGCGCCCATCACGCTGTTCTCGAGACAGCCCAGCGAGATGGTCGTCGTGCGCATGTCGAGGATGCCCGGGCCGCAGCACGCCACGATCCCGGCGCCGGGCGCCACGGTCTGGATGGCGGTGAGGGTGCCCAGGATCTCCGCCCACATCTGCGTGACCGTGCCGGCCAGCGTGACCGGTCCGGTGGCTCCCGAGATCGGCATGGAGTACACCCAGATCGGCGCGCCCAGCCGGGCGAACTCGGTCGTGACGTCGAGCAGGCCGCCGTTGACCTCGAGGGGCGCGCGCACCGCGCACAGGAGGCTCACCCGGGGCCGCGCCCTGAAGCGCTGCAGATCGCCGCTCACCACCTCGAAGACGCGCCGGGTGGCAGCGATCTGGGTCGGGCAGTCGACGAGCACGACCGGCTTCTCGGTGCCGGTCAGGTAGACGTACTGCTCGACGAGCTCGCGGCGTTCCAGGGGCACGTCGCCGGCCGTGACAAACGTCCACATGACGTCGAGCTGCGGGGTGGCGTCGAGCACCGCCGTACCCTCGCGCAGGTCGGCCAGCGTCGAGGGCCGTATGGCGCCGCTGTGGCGGTCGAGCGTCTTGGCCGCGCACCCCGATACGTTGAAGAAGCTCCTCGTGCCGTCGAGCAGCACGTCGTTCTCGGGCCGGGCGCCGGCCATGAGAACGTCGCGAGGGCAGGCCTCGAGGGCGCGCTCGACGAGCTCGGCCGGAAACCGCACGACGCCCGTCCCGGCGTCGACCCGCGCCCCGGCCTGGGCCAAGAGCGGCAGCGCTCGCGATCCCGCGAACTTCATGCCGACGCGCTCCAGCACGCCGAGCGCGGCATCGAGGATCGCGTCGCGCTCGCCATCGCCGAGCCATGTCATGCGCGCCGTCACAGGTTCGCCCCATGCGCGAGCGCACAACAGTCTGGTTCGGTCGGGCAGCGGAAGCGCATGGCCTGCTCCTTCATCGGCGTCGGTCGACCAAAGGGGTCGCGTCGTCGTCGGCTTCCCGCGGCGGCAGCGGCAGGGTCAGGTGCGAGGGATGCCGGCGATCGTGGTAGACGGTCTGGCGAGCCACGGCGCCGTGCTCGTCGGTGCCGGACGTGCGGCCCGTGTTGAGGTTGCGATCGAAGCGCGGGAAGTCGCTGCTCGAGACCTCGAGCCGCAGGCGATGCCCGGCGGCGAACAGGTGGCCGGTGGCGCACAGGTCGACGACCACCTCGCGCACGGGGTCTGCGTCGCCGCGCACGGTGTGATCGACCGCGCGTGCGACGCCGCCGGCGTCGCTCGCCGCGCGGTCGTCGCCGTCCGGGCCCCAGAGCCGCACGATGCCCTCCTGGACGAGCTGCGCGTAGCCGTCGGGAAACACGTCGACGAGCGCCGCGGTGAAGTCGGTGCCGGGAGCCGACGACGAGACGTAGAGCGTGGCCGTGAGCGGGCCCACGACCTCGAGGCCCGTGGCCAGGGGCGGTGTCGAGTAGACGAGCACGTCGGGCCGCGCCTCGAGCGGCCGGCGATCGTCGAGCTCGCCGGCCAGGTCCCACAGGCTGCGGCCCAGCCAGTAGGTGACCGGAGCGTCGGGGTCGTAGCTGAAGCGATCGACGGGCTCGTCGGTGGGAGCCTCAGGTGACAGGCTCCCCTCGCGCGCGCCCGCGGCGCCGCGCGCGTGCAGGAAGTAGCGGACGAGCTCCGTGCCGGGCAGCGGCCAGGCGGCGCCGCTGCGCCAGCGGCCGGCCCCCACGACGTAGACCTGCACCGCGGGATCGCGTTCGACGCCGTTCCGCACGCCGCGCAGCCAGCGCTCGAAGAACCGCTGCACGCGATCGAACGACCAGGCGTTGCGCTCGACCGGGATCCGCCCCACAAGACCGCTGCGCGTCGGGGTCAGGCCATGGTCGGTCGGCGCGATCACGAGCTGTTGCACCCCGGCGTCGGCGGCGGCGCCGTGCCGATCGGCGGCGGCTCGCCAGCCGGCCAGCGAACCGTCGAGCATGACGTCGTACCAGCCGCTCCAGTGCAGGCCGGGCACCGAGAACCGGGTGTGGCTGAGATCGCGGTGCCGCCAGAAGCCGTCGCGCCGCGAACGGCCGACGAACTCGCCGAAGGTCGGGCTCGCGGCGCCGGCCTGTCCGCAGGCGCCGGTCAGCGGCAGGCTCCAGGGGTCGAAGCGGAACCGGTTGCGCAGGCGCCTGGCATCCATCTCGTAGGCCCACTCGCCCATGGTCATGAGCGCGAAGGCGCCGCCCGGGTACACCGCCCGGTAGAGATCGGGGAACGTGTCGCCGGGCGCCACGCAGCGCAGGTTGGGGTGACCGGAGCCCGCGACCGCCCACTGTGTCAGGCCATGATACGACTCGCCGGCCATGCCGATGTCGCCGTTGCACCACGGCTGCCCGGCCAGCCAGTCGAGCGTGTCCCAGCCGTCGTCGGCCTCGTTTACCACCGGTTCCCAGCGGCCTTGCGAGGCGTACTTGCCACGCACGTCCTGCACCACGCAGACGTAGCCCTTGCGGGCCCAGTAGACGCCGCGGGCGTGCAGGTAGGGATGGTCGTCCTTGCCGTACGGCTGGCGGATGAGGACGGCGGGCAGGGGCTCCGTCGCCCCGGCCGGATGGAAGACGTGGGCCGAAAGCGCGACGCCGTCGCGCATGGGCACGCGCACGTCGCGCTCGAGCCGCGCGCGCGGCCAACGATCGGGCGTACGGGTGGGCGTCGCGGTGCGAGGCACGACCAGCCGGCGGCGCACGGCCTGGCCCGTCCGACACCCCAGCCAGCGCGCCTCGGCCGCGGCCCGGCCGTACCCGCGCGGGCGCGACGCGCTCAGGGCGCCGCTTTCGCTCTGGTGGCCAGTCGACAAGGTCGCGCCGCGCTGGACGAACCCGCCGGGCGCTGTCAGCCGGCCGGCGGTCGGGGGCCGATGCGCATGGAGAAGAGCACCACGTCTTCGCCGGTGCCGTGCACGTTGCGCGTCACCGGCACCCCGTCGACGACGTCGTCGCCGTCTTCGAACGTGAAGCCGAGGCTGCGGTGGAACCGGATGGACTGAGCATTGAACGCCCCGGTCTCGGCCACGACCATCGTTCGGCCCCGCTCGGCGACGAGCGCGAAGAAGCGCTCGTACAGCTCGCGGCCGAGGCCGAGCCGGCGATAGTCGGGGTGCACGCCCATGAAGTGGACGTAGGCGCTGTCGGGGTAGCGCTGCGAGAGCATGCCGACCATGAAGGCGACGAGCTCGCCGCGATCTTCGACCATCAGGCACGTGTCGCCGAAGTGCTCGAGGAACAGAGGATGCACGAAGTGCCGCAGATGACGCGCCCACCAGGCGTCGATAGCGGCGGCGATCGTGTCGGCGTCGCGAGCCGTCGCCGTGCGCCAGAGCAGCCGGCCGCGCGCCGCACGGCTCGCCTGGTCTGTGCTCGACACGGGTCCGCTCACTTCTCGACGGTCGCGGCCGAACGAAGCGGTGGCGTGACGGCCGGCTTGCCCGCTCGCGCCTCGGGCTCGAAACCGACGTCTTCGCCCTCCCAGTTGTAGAAGAACTTCTCGGTGCGCAGCACGTGCCACGTCTCGCTGTAGGTGATGCCGTCGATCTGCTCGAGGTCCTCGTTTAAGAACTTGAAGACACCCTCGGTGTCGGGCAGGTACGCTTCGATCATGATGTCGAAGCTGCCGGCGAGGTAGGCGACGTACGCCACGTTCTCCATCTCGGCCAGCTTGCGCCCGACCTCCTGCACCCGGCCGCGCGTCACGCGCACGCCGATCAGCGCGTCGATCGGAAAGCCGATCGGCGCGGGGTTGATACGGGCCATGGTGACGATGGCGCCGACGTGCAGCAGCCGGTCGACCCGTTTGCGGACGGTCGGCTCGGAGACGCCCACGGCGCGGGCGATCTGCGCGTAGGCCAGCCGTCCGTCGTGGCGCAGCAGCTTCACGATGCGCCGGTCGAGATCGTCGAGCTCGACGGTGCCGTGAGGCATGGACCCCTGGCGCACGAGAGGTCGAGGTTTGGAATGCTTATCGATCTTGCGTTCCATAATCAGGAAGTATAGCGATTCGGCCTTTCCTGTTCAATAACGCGTCGAATGCTGCATTGTTCTCAGACGCTTGCAGTCTTTGCGGTTTGAAAGCGGATACCATCGTGATTCGGCGATTCCCTTTCGGGTCGCGACAAGGTCGCGCGAAAGCTGCTGTGATTCCGTCGCTTTCGCGCTTGCCCGTGCCACTACGTGATGCTAAAGTCGGTTCGCCCGGCACTTGACAAAAGGGTGGGTTCTCAACCATAGTCCGTTCCACTACGGCTACCCACCCAGGTGGATAGTATCGCACCATCATCCACCGGTGCGGTCGTCATGGCAAGGGCTGGCCAAGGGGGGTGGTGTTCGCTCATGATTGCGGGACCTCGCCGGAGACGCCACGCGACAGTCCGGCGAGCACCTGTGTTGCCGACATCCCGACGACGTTGCCGCGCGGGCGGCGGTCCGGTCTAGAGCACAATCACGAGAAATGGGGGACCACATCGTGAGTGATCAGGAGGGCAAGGCTGGGTTCGACCTGAGCAAGGTCGACGAACTCATCAACTCGCACCGCTTCACGCGTCGCAATCTGTTGCAGGGCGCCCTCGCGGCCGGCGCGGTCGCCGCGATCGGGCCCGTCCTTTCCGCGTGCGGCAGCTCCTCTGGCGGCACGTCCAGCAGCGGATCGCCGGCGGCGGCCGCCTCGCCCAAGAAGGGCGGCGCCCTCAAGTCCGCCATCGGCGGAGGGTCGGCCAAGGACACCCTCGACGGCCAGATCCCCACGAGCGAGACGCAGATCGGCACGCAGTGGCAGGTCTACGACGCGCTCATGGACTGGGATCCGAACCACAAGCTCGTCATGACCCTGGCCGACTCCTACGAGCCGAACACCGACGGCTCGGTGTGGACGGTCAAGCTCAAGTCCGGGCTCACGTTCCACAACGGCAAGTCGGTCACCGCCGACGACGTGATCTACTCGTACAAGCGCATCATGGATCCCAAGACCGCGGCGCCGGGCGCCAGCACGCTGTCCGCCCTCAAGGCGAGCGGCATGAAGAAGATCGACGACCTCACGGTGCAGTTCACCCTCACCAACCCGAGCGTCACGTTCTACGAGGCCATGGCGTATTACCCCAACGCGATCGTACCCGAGGGCTACGACCCGAAGGGCATGACCGGCGCCGTCGGTACCGGCCCCTGGATCCCCACCAGCTTCCAGCCTGGGCAGCAGGTGGAGTTCAAGGCCAACCCCAACTACTGGGGCGAGGGCCCGTACGCCGACACGCTCACCATGTATGAGATCGCCGACCCGAGCGCCAAGCTCAACGCGTTGCTGGGCGGCACGGTCGACCACATGACGCTGCTCGATAGCTCGCAGGTCTCGGCCGTGAAGGCCGCATCCGGCATGCAGGTGCTGCAGGCCAAGACGGGCGGCTGGTGGCCCTTCACCATGCGCATGGACCAGAAGCCGTTCACCGACGCGCGCGTGCGCCAGGCGTTCCGCCTCATCGTCGACCGCCAGCAGATGATCGAGCAGGCCCTCGGCGGCTACGGCTGGGTCGGCAACGACATGTACGCTCCCTACGACCCGGGCTATCCCGCCGATCTGCCGCAGCGCACCGCCGACATCGAGAAGGCCAAGTCTCTGCTCCAGCAGGCAGGCTACAACAACGATCTCACAGTGCAGCTCACGACCTCTACGGCCGTGTCCGCCGCCGCCCCGAACATGGCTCAGGTGTTCGCACAGCAGGCCAAGGCTGCCGGCGTCACGGTCAACGTGAACAAGGTCGACCCGAGCGTGTTCTACGGCGACAACTACCTCAAGTGGACGTTCGCGCAGGACTTCTGGGCGACCCGTAACTACATCCCGCAGATGCAGGTCGGCGCCGCCCCCAACGCGCCCTGGAACGAATGCCACTGGAAGAACGCCCAGTGGTGGGGCATCGTGACCCAGGCCCTGAAGACCGTCGACGACACCGCTCGCGCCGCCCTCATCAAGCAGGCCGAGACCATCGAGTACCAGGAGGGTGCTTACATCATCCCGTCGTTCAACGTGCTGCTCGACGCCTACTCGAGCAAGGTCACCGGTCTGGCCGTCGACAACTGGGGCGCCAACTCGGCGTGCCGGTGCCGCTACAACCTGATGTCCCTGGTCTGATCCGACGCACATGCGCTCGCGGGGCCGGCCCCTGGCCCTGGGCCAAAGGGCCGGCCCCCGCGCGTACTGCAAGGAGGTAGCGCGGTGCCGCTTGTGAAGATCATCGTGCGCCGTATCCTGCTCGGCGTGCTCACGCTGCTGCTGGTGTCGGTGCTGGTGTTCGCCGCCACACAGACCCTGCCCGGAGACACGGCGCGGGCCATCCTCGGCAAGTCGGCGACGCCCGCGACCCTCAAGGCGATGCGTCAGGAGCTGGGACTCGACCGGCCGGCCGTCGTGCAGTACGGCTCGTGGCTCGGCGGCGTCGTCCGGGGCAACCTCGGCGAATCGCTCGCCGCCAAAGCGCCGGTGACCAGCGTCATCGGCACGCGCGTACGCAACTCGGCGGTGCTCGTCATACTCGCCGCCATCATCAGCATCCCGCTGTCGATCCTCATCGGCAGCCTCAGCGGCCTGTTACGCGACCGCCCCTTCGACTCCACGACGTCACTCGGGACCCTGGGCCTCGCGGCGCTGCCGGAGTTCGTCATCGGCATCCTGCTCATCGGGCTGTTCGCCACCCAGGTGTTCCATCTGGTCCCGGCCGTCTCGGTGGTCCAGCCGAACGTACCGTTCACGAGCCAGCTCGACATCCTCATCCTGCCGGCCCTCACCCTGGTGCTGGCCACCAGCCCCTACATCGTCCGTATCCTGCGGGCCTCCATGATCGAGGTACTCGAGAGCGAGTACGTGCAGATGGCCCGGCTCAAGGGCATGCCCGAGAACGTCGTACTGCGCCGCCACGCCTTGCCCAACGCCATCATCCCGGCCATCCAGGTCATCGCCCTGAACCTCGCCTGGCTGGCGGGCGGCGTGGTCGTCGTCGAGTACGTGTTCAACTACCCGGGCATCGGCCTTGGCCTCATCGATGCCATCAACAACCGTGACGTGCCAGAGATCCAGGCCATCGTGCTGCTCATCGCCGGCCTCTACGTGGGCTTCAACCTGCTGGCCGACATCCTCACGATCCTGGTGAGCCCCCGGCTCAGGACGGGTCTGCAATGAGCCCCGACGAGCTGGCGCCGGCCGGCGGCCCACCGCTCAGCGACCTCGCCCTCGGGCCCGACGCAGACTTGAACGAGCCGCTCGAGCCGCAACTCGGACGGAGCGGCGACATGGCTCCAGCCACCGCGAAGCGGCGGCGCCGGGAATGGGTGCAACTGCTCGCCGACGCTCTCCACTACCGGCGCACGCAGATCGGCCTCGTGCTCTTCCTGTTCATCGTCGTCATCGCGGCATTCGGCCCGCTGTTCGCGCCGCACTCGCCGTACGCGTTCGTCACCACGCCCTACGCGCATCCGTCCGCCCGGGCCGTGCTGGGCGGCGACGTGATCGGCCGCGACGTGCTCAGCCGGGTGCTGTACGGCGGCCGCTCCGTGCTCATTCTCGCCTTCCTCGCCACCGCCCTCGGCATGGCCATGGGCGTGTCGCTCGGCCTCGCCGCCGGCTACGCCCGCGCGGCGGTCGACGACGCCATCATGCGTCTGCTCGACGTGCTGCTGGCCTTCCCGCAGATCGTCTTCGTGTTGCTGCTCGTGTCGGTGCTGGGACCCCGGCTGTGGCTCATCGTGCTCACCGTGGGCCTGTCGCACGCGCCGCGCATCGCCAGGGTGACGCGCGGCGCCACACTCGAGGTCAAGGAGCGCGACTTCGTGAAGGCGGCCGAGTCGCTGGGTGTGTCACGCGTGAAGATCGCCTTCACCGAGATCCTGCCCAACATCACGAGCCCCCTGCTGGTCGAGTTCGGCCTGCGCCTCACCTACTCCATCGGCCTCATCGCCGCCCTGAGCTTCATGGGCTTCGGCATGCAGCCGCCGGCCTGCGACTGGGGCCTCATGATCAACGAGAACCGCATCGGCATCCTGGTGCAACCGTACTCCATCTTCGTGCCGGTCGCGCTGATCGCCATCCTTACGATCGGCGTGAACCTGGCCACCGACGGCCTGTCTCACGCCATGATCGGCCTCGAGCGCGACACGGGGGCAGCATGAGCCACATCATCCTCACCGTGAAGGACCTCGAGATCGCCCTCGACCCGTCGGGCGTGGAGATCGATCACGAGGTCAACTTCGAGCTCGTCGAGGGCGAGGTGCTCGGTCTGGTGGGCGAATCGGCCTCGGGCAAGACCACGGCGGCCACCTCGCTGCTCAACTTCCAGCGCCGCGGCGCCGCGATCGCCGGCGGCACGATCACGATCGACGATCGCGACCTGCTCTCGCTGGGCTCCTCGCAGCTGCGCCAGCTGCGCGGCGGCGTCATCAGCTACGTGCCGCAAGACCCCGGCTCCGCGCTCAACCCCGCCCTGCGGATCGGCCTCCAGCTCCGCGAGATCCTCGACGTGCACGGCTTCGGTTCCTCCAGCGCCGAGCGCGACGAGCGCATCGCCGAGATGATGGCCGAGGTCGTGCTGCCGAGCACCAAGGAGTTCCTGCGACGCTACCCGCACCAGCTCTCGGGCGGGCAGCAGCAGCGCGTCGCCCTCGCCATGGCGTTCGCCTGCCGGCCCAAGGTGATCGTGCTCGACGAGCCCACGACGGGCCTCGACGTGACGACGCAGGCCCACGTGCTCGACACGATCCGCGACCTCACGCGACGCCACAAGGCCGCCGCCGTCTATGTCACGCACGATCTCGCCGTTGTCGCCTCGCTGGCCGACCGCATCGCCGTCATGTACGCCGGACGGCTCGTCGAGATCGGCCCCGCCGACGAGCTCTTCGACGGCGCGAGCCACCCCTACACGCGGCGGCTGCTGCACGCGATCCCGCTGCTCAGCGGACGGCGCACCCTCGAGGGTATCCCCGGCTTCGCGCCGCGCCCCGGGCACCGCCCGCCGGGCTGCGCCTTCGCGCCGCGCTGCGCCTACGCGGTCGAGCAGTGCTCGGCCGAGATGCCGCCCGAGGTCATGGTCGGCGACCTGCACCGCGTGCGCTGCTGGCGCCACGACGAGGTCCGCGCGCAGGCGCCGGTCCTCGAGGTCGACGACACGGGCGGCCTGCAGCAGGGCGACGACGGCGCGCTCATCACCGTGCGGAACCTGAACGCCTGGTACGGGAGCCGCAAGATCCTGCACGACATCGACATCACGCTGCGCCCGCACCACTGCCTGGCGCTCGTGGGCGAGTCGGGCAGCGGCAAGACCACCCTGGCGCGCTGCATCGCCGGCCTGCACCCGTTCAAGATCGAGGGCGGCATCGCGTTTCGCGGGGAGCCGCTTGCGCGCCTGGCGCGCACCCGCACGCGCGCCATCCGCGGCGCCATCCAGTACGTCTTCCAGAACCCCTACAGCTCGCTCAACCCGCGCAAGACGATCGCCCAGATCCTCATGCAGCCGCTGACGCTGTTCTTCGAGTTCAACACGTTCGAGCAGACGAGCAACCGCGACGAGCGCGAGAAGCGCCTCGCCAAGGTGCTCGAGCTCGTCTCGCTCGACGAGTCGCTGCTCGGCCGCTACCCCGACCAGCTCTCGGGTGGCGAGCGCCAGCGCGTCGCCATCGCGCGCGCCCTGGCGGCCGACCCCACGGTGCTCGTCTGCGACGAGGTCACCTCGTGGCTCGACGTGTCGGTGCAGGCCTCGATCGTCGAGCTGCTGGTGCGCCTGCAGCGCGAGATCGGCCTGAGCATGCTGTTCGTCACCCACAACCTTGCTCTGATCCGCAGCCTCGCCTACGACGTCGCGGTCATGAACGAGGGCCGTATCGTCGAGTACGGGCGCACCGACGACGTGCTCGCCAACCCGCAGGCCGACTACACGAAGAAGCTCCTCGCCGACACGCCGACGGTCGAATCACGCGCGCTCAAGGCGTAGCGATGGACGGCAGCGGCGCGGCAGCCGGAACGCCGGCCACGGGCGCGGCGTCGCCGCCGACCTCGGGGACGACGGGCACCACCACCCCACGGCCCGCTCCGCCGGCGTGCGAGCTGATCCCGCCCTTCGGCGGGCGGCTCGTCGACCTCGTGGTCCACGACGACGACGAGCGGCGCGCGCTGCTCGAACGAGCGCGCCGCCTGCCCCAGGTGCCGCTCTCGCTCCGCGCCCAGTACGACCTCGAGATGCTCGCCGTCGGCGCCTTCTCGCCGCTCGACCGCTTCATGGCGCGCCCCGACTACGACCGGGTGCTCATCGAGATGCGGCTGGCCGACGGCACCGTCTTTCCCATCCCCCTCGCCGTGCCCATCCGCGAGGAGATCCTGCCCCGGGCGCCACGCGATGTCGCCCTCGTCGACGAGCAGGGTGCGCCGCTCGCCGTGCTCGAGGTCGACGAGATCTTCCCGTTCGACAACCTGCGCGAGATGCGCGCCGTGCTGGGCGCCGACGACAGCGCCCACCCCCTGGTCGCCGAGTCGGCGCGCTGGCCCGTGCACTATCTGGCGGGCCGTCCCCGGGTGCTCGATCTGCCCCGGCATCGCCTGCACGGGCCACTGTGCCTCACGCCGGCCGAGACGCGCGCCCGCCTCATGGCCCTGGGCAACCCGACCGTGGTCGCCTTTCAGACCCGCAATCCCATGCACCGCATCCACGAGGAGATCAGCAAGCGCGCGGCGGCGGCCGTAGGCGGCACGCTGCTCATCCATCCGGCCGTCGGCGTGACCAGGGCGGGCGACGTCGACGCGGCGCTGCGCGTCGAGGTGTACGAGGTGCTCGTGGCCGACTACTACGACCCCACCGGCACGCTGCTTTCACTCATGCCGCTCGCCATGCGCTTCGCCGGCCCGCGCGAGGCCATCTGGCACGCCATCATCCGCCGCAACTACGGCGCGACCCATCTGATCGTCGGCCGCGACCACGCCGGGCCCGGCAAGGACTCGCACGGCGCGCCGTTCTATGGGCCGTACGAGGCTCAGGTCTTCGCCGAGCACTACGCCGCCGAGGTCGGCGTGCACGCCATTGCGTTCCCTGAGCTCGTCTACCTGGCCGACGAGGAGCGCTACGAGGAGATCGACAAGGTGCCTCCGGGCGCGAGAATGCGCTCGATCTCAGGCACTCAGGTACGCGACGACTACCTCGCCAAGGGCAGGCGGTTGCCAACCTGGTTCACCCGGCCCGAGGTGGCGAAGATCCTGCAGAAGGCCTTCCAGGATCGCACGTAGCCTCGTCGGCGGGCCTTCCGAGCGCCGTCGCACCGCACCGATTTGCGAGATCCGTCGTCGCTTCGTATGATTCTCCGAATCCGCCGGCACGCCCTCGCCGCCCTAAGGCCGGGGCGACGCGCTCGTCGCGTGGGCGGACGAAGAGCACGAATGCGAGGAGATCCGATGACCTCGACAGAGTCCGTCGCCGATGTTCTTTCCGCCGTCGCCGGCGCCTCGGCCACCGAGGTGCTCGCGACCGCCGCACAGCGCTTCGCCGGCCGCATCGCGTTTGCCTCGTCACTCGGTCTCGAGGACCAGGTCATCACGGCGATGATCGCCGACGCCGGGCTCGACATCCCCATCTTCACGCTCGACACCGGCCGTCTGTTCCCCGAGACCTACGACCTGATCGACCGTACGGTCAAGCGCTACGGCCTGCCGATCCGCAGCTACTGCCCCGACGCGGCCGACGTCGAAGCGATGGTGGCCGACGGCAACGTCAACCTCTTCCGCGACAGCATCCAGGAGCGTCACCGCTGCTGTGAGGTGCGCAAGGTGCGTCCGCTGCGACGCGCGCAGGCCGGCCTCGACGCCTGGGTCTGCGGCCTGCGCAGCGGCCAGGGCGCCACCCGCCAGACGGTCGCACCGGTCGAGCTCGACTACGCCGCCAACCTCATCAAGATCAACCCGCTCGCGGCCTGGGACGAGGCCAGGGTGATGGCGTTCGTCAAAGAGAACGACGTGCCCTACAACCCGCTCCACGACCAGGGCTTCCCGAGCGTGGGCTGCGCGCCGTGCACGCGCGCCGTCATGCCGGGCGAAGACCACCGCTCGGGCCGCTGGTGGTGGGAGAGCCCCACCGACCGCGAGTGCGGCCTGCACGAGCGCTGACGGCCGAAGACCCGGCCCGGCGAGCTTGCCGTAGGCCGGGTCTCGCAGGCACACACGCCCGGATGATCGGGGCGCAAGCGGCGCCGGCCACGAGTCACGGCCGGATGCGATCCTCGTAGAGCACCTGGTAGAACGGCATGCACTGCTCGTACATCTCCTTGAGCCGCGGCACGTCGTCTACGGTGAAGCCGAAGTCCTCCATGTCCTTGTTGAAGCCGGTGCTCTTGGCGGCGTCGAGGTGCCACGACTCCCACGACTTCCACTGGTCGTCGAGCTTGGGCTCCCAGGTGAGCGACTCGGGCAGGAAGGGGATGCCGGTCATCTCGCAGTAGCCTTTGACGACCGTCTCGGGACTGGCGATCAGGTCTTCGGCGTCGACGATCGGCGGCACCTTGCCGGTGAGCTTCTTGACCATCTCGTACATCTTGAACTGCGTCTCGTAGCCCGCCTCTTCGAGCGTGAAGCCGGGGTTCATCTTCTGGCCCGAGACAAGGGTGTAGGCGGGGTCGCGGATGATGAACGTGTTGGTGAACATCTTCATGAACGCTTCGTCGGCGCCGGCGAAGGCGTGGTACGACATGTCCTTGAAGAAGACGGGGCGCTCCGCGGCGGCGCGCTCGATCATCGCCACGATCTCGTCGTAATCGGTGGGATGGTCGGGGTCGACGTTCATGCCGACGGCGGCCGCGCCCTCGGCCTTCAGGTAGAAGAAGTACGAGAACGGTTCGTGGATGACGGTGAAGTCGCCGCGTTCCATCATCATGCGCTCAAAGCCGGTCGAGACCGAACGCGGAACGGACCAGAGAGGGACGATGACGTTCATGCGGCTGCTCCTCGATCAGGTAGTGGCTGGTGCGGCTGCCCACGCGCGACACGGGTACGCGCCCGGGCAGCGTCGTCGACGAGCAAACCCTAGCATCCCGGCCGGGCGCTGGCAAGAAAGAAACGACGGAATCACAACGATTGTGGCGAGTTTCGGGATGGTATTGAAGCTCAAGCCGACAATCACTATAGTTACTGATCGTGAGTCGCGATAAGGATATGAATCCTAAACCGACGCCGCTGGTCCGCCAGGGCTCCCTGCCGCACGGCATCGTCAAGCTCGACGACCTCGACCGGCGCATCGTCAAGCTCCTGCGCCACGACGGGCGCCTGGCCTACGCGCACATCGCCCGCGCCGTCGGCGTGTCCGAGCCCACCATCCGCAAGCGGGTCGACCGCCTCGTCCACGCCGGCGCGATCTTCATCGAAGCGCGGGTCAACCCGGCGCCCATCGGATTCCCCATCGACGCGCTGATCGGGGTCAGGGTCGTGCCGGGACGCGTCAAGGAGGTCGGCGCCAGGCTCGCGGCGATGGAGCACGTCGCGTATCTCTCCTACGTCGCCGGCAGCTTCGACATCATGATCGAGGCGTTCCTGCCCGACACCGAAGGGCTGTTCAAGTTCTTGAACGAAGACCTCGAGCAGGTCGACGGCATCAGCTACACCGAGACCTGGCACGTGCTGCGCACCGAGAAGT
>Ga0335080_10002286_pt1 | contig 19060 bp, 12 predicted proteins | sample Lox_Sample_34_FD_206720 | JGI IMG/M metagenome (GOLD analysis project Ga0335080, IMG submission 206720) | Soil microbial communities from Loxahatchee National Wildlife Refuge, Florida, United States - Lox_Sample_3.4 | ecosystem: Environmental > Terrestrial > Soil > Wetlands | place: USA...
CAAGAACAGTTGCTTGCAATCTTTTGCTGGAAAGCTCACGTTGGTGAGCTTGTTTTTCATCCTTTGCAGTTCGTCCGCCGCGATCGGCCAAGCGATACCCGATCAGGCGCGTCAATCGCCCCAGGCGCAACCGGCACTGCCGAGCGAACCGACTCCGCAAGGCAATGGCAAAATTACCGGGACAGTATCTGATCAATCCGGTGTGCATATCACCGGTGCGATCGTTAAGCTCACTCGCGATGGAGAGTCCGCTGCGTCGGAGGTCACAACGGACGAAGACGGAAAGTTTTATTTTTTCAACCTCGCGCCCGGTTCTTTCAAGCTCACGTTTTCGTCCGCTGGTCTTGCTCCGCAGGAGGTGAGCGGTTCGCTAAGTCCAGGCGAGTCTTACGTCACTCCTGCGATCACAATGGCTATTGCGACGCAGGTGACGGAAGTCCAGGTCACTCTCACACCAGACCAGATCGCGACAGAAGAGATCAAAGAACAAGAGAAGCAGCGCGTCTTGGGCTTCATTCCCAATTTCTGGGTAAGCTACAGTCCCAATCCTGCTCCGCTGAGGCCCAAACACAAGTTTGAACTCGCGTGGAAGTCGACTACGGATCCGGTTACGTTGGCAGCCGTGGCCATGGTCGCCGGATTTGCGCAGGCTGGCGATCGTTGGGGCGCCTACGGCCAGGGTGCGGAGGGCTATGCGAAGCGCTTTGGCGCGACCTATGCTGACATGGCGGTCGGTACTTATCTTGGAGGGGCTATCCTGCCTTCTCTCCTAAAGCAAGATCCACGTTACTTCTACAAGGGGACCGGAACGAAACGTTCGCGCCTTTTCTATGCCCTGGGCAGCGTCGTGATCTGCAAGGGCGACAATGGCCGCTGGCAACCTAACTATTCCACGATTTTAGGCAACATGGCTGCCGGTGGAATTTCGAACCTGTACTATCCCGCGCAAGATCGCAACGCCGCGGGTGTTGTCATTGGAACCGCGCTGATTCGCATGGGTGAAATCGCCGTAGCGAATGTGTTCCAGGAATTTTTGATTCCCAAGCTGACGCCGAACCTTCGAACGCGTGCGCCATCTCAACCCTGAGCCACACGACACACCCAAATTCATAGTGAGGACCGCCGCCTCATCATCGGGCGCGGGCTCTATATTCGACCAAGTAGCAGCAATACAACTAGAATGACCAGAACCAGCCCCAAGCCACCACTTGGGTAATATCCCCAACTCCGGCTGTACGGCCATGTTGGCAGCACTCCCAACGCGATCAGAAGCAAAATCACCAAAAGAATGGTTATCACGGTGTCGTTGTTGGCCCGACCAAGCTTTTAGCGAAAAGTATCGGGAAGAGTTCGAAAGATCGGGCTCATAACCTCCAAGCGTATTTGGAACGCAAGCGCTCCTTCTAGCAATAAAGGCAAATCCTTAGAGTACAGGGGAGCAAGATAGATCCTTCCTGCAGCTTTCGGGAGATTTCCAGCAAAACCTCTAAGGCCATTCCCCTAAGGTGTTAATGCGTGCCACGGATTGGAAATTCACACCCGCGGCATCACACTGCGCAATGATCTCCCTGCCCAATTGACTGGAAAAAATCCGCGCGCAGCGCGAAGGAGAAAACCAATAATCATGAGACTGAATTTGCTTTCCGGCACTCTTCTTTCGGTCCTCGCTCTGTCAGGTTGCTCGAATGAGGTTCAAAAGTCGCCCGACGTCACCAGCGACATCCGCAAATCTCTTGACCAAGCGGGACTCAAAGACGTGAGTGTCAATCAGGACCGCGATAAGGGCGTCGTAACTCTCGGCGGCACCACGAAGACCGACGACCAGAAGTCACAGGCCGAGTCGATCGCGCGCTCGATCGCCACCACTCAGGTGGTTGCCGATCAGATCGCGGTACGCCCCTCCGGCGACGAAAGCGTTGCCAAGAAGGTTGATTCAGATTTGGACAAAGGGATCGAGAAGAACCTCGACGCTATTTTGGTACGCCACAAGCTGGACCACAATGTGAAATATGATGTGAAAAATGGGGTGATCACGCTCAAAGGTAAGGTCGACTCCGAATCGCGCAGGTCTGCTGTAGAAAAGATGGCCTCTGGCGTTCCAAACGTGAAGCAAGTGGTGAATGAACTGGAAGTGCGAAATCGCAAGGCGACCTCTTCATCGTCTTCCGATTAAACGTTTGGTCGAGTCGGCTCTGCATCTCCAAACTGGAGGTACATCGACATGGAACTGACCAACCACTTCGCACACGTTTTCCTTTTCCGCTGCCTCGCATGTGGGGGTCCCCTGTCCTCCACATGCATCAGTGCCCTCCAAAATCTCGAGCAAGCCGATGCACATCGGTTTGAGGCGTACTGTCACTGTGGTTGGAACGGCGCCTTCACGGGATTGGTGGCCGTAAAGCACTGGGTCGAACCTTGGGAAAAACCCTTACAGAATGAACACTCGAACATCTGCGACGGGGAAGCCTTGGGGTAACGAGTTCTCGAGTTGAAATATCGATTTTCTGGAATTGAATCTTGACATTCATCGAGCAACACACAAGACTCTCCGGATGCAAACGGGCGCCGCGCCTGAAATCCATACCGGAGCGAGAGAATGTCTGTTCAGATTCTGGTGGCGGATGATCACGAAGTGGTGCATCAAGGCATCTCCCTGATCCTTCAAGCACGGCCGGAATGGCACATCTGTGGTCGCGCTGCCAATGGCGAGGAAGCGGTAAAGATGGCACTCGAGCTCAAGCCCGACGCCATCATCATGGACGTCACCATGCCGGTGATGAACGGACTGGAAGCCACTCGCAAGATCTCCAAATTTCCCGACGCCTTGCCGGTTGTCGTCTTCACTATGCACGAATCTCCGGGTTTGGCGGAATCCGTGCAGGCTGCGGGCGGGCGGGGTTTGGTCTTGAAATCCCGTGCTGCACAAGATTTGATTGAAGCTCTTGACCGCGTGCTGGGTGGCGGTACCTATTTCAAATCTGACGGTAGAGATAGCGAAGCCCTTCCCAACAAAGGGCCCGACCAGGGTGGTCCTCTCAGGTGCCAACTAATTGATTTGATGGTTTCTGTGCTCCACTGGCTTAGCGTTCGCCCTGTTCCTTCTTGCCGGTCCATCGCAACCTAGGGTTTCTCTGCAGACGTATATCCGTGTTCGAGCCGATGGTAGTCCAGGCTGAAAACGCCGACACTTCCTACCGCATTCTACGTCGAAGCCCCTTCACGTTGAATCGCACACCACCACGGGAGAGCTTTCTCATGTTAAAGGCGACGGCGGCATCGAATTCGAAGAAGTTGATCGTGTTTGAAAGAATTCTGCAGACGAAAGGCGACGATTTACGCAAGCTCATAGCCCACCAACGGGAAGAGATGACACTCCCGAGGGATCCCGACGACGAAGGTGCAGCGGCGCAGTGGAGCGTCGACCGCGATCTCGCGATGATCAACCTCAATCGCGCCATCTTGACGCTCTCCGAAGTCGAAGCCGCCTTGCACAGTATCGAGGAGGGCGAATTCGGATTCTGCCGCCGTTGTGAGGAACCGATCTCGGATGCCCGTCTAAATGCTCTGCCTTGGACGCGTCTCTGCTTGGAGTGCGCCGGCGGCTGACATCCTAAGTCTCGATATTTCTGAAGTCTAGCTCACCGGAACGGGCCCTAAACCGTTTCACTGAGGCCATAAATACAGCGAAACCTGTAGTGGAACGAACACTCTTTCGTGCTATTACCTCAGGTTCATGTGCACGTTGGCCTCGAGGATTGTCCTGGTGTCTAGTCCGTCGTCAACGGCGACCGCGCTGTCTCCTCCTCTTACTTGCACCTGCGCAATCTCCAACGCCAAATTGTCCCACCTGGTTTTCGGATTATGACCTGGAGCAAAAGCATGAGGACCGCCACTCGCAAGACTCCACCTTCCGGTGGACCGCCACCTCCCGAGGCACCTGGAAATAACGGGGCGGCTCACACGATCGGAGACACTAACGAATTTGACGCCGCTGTTGTCTTGATGGCCCTCAGCAGCATGCGTAACGGAGACTTTTCTGTTCGGCTTCCCGGCTCGTGGACTGGGTTGGGTGGAAAGATTGCCGATACGTTCAACGACATCGTCGCCGCAAACCAGCAGATGGCGCAGGAACTTCGCCGCGTTGGCCAGGTCGTAGGTAAGGAAGGGCGCACGCGCGAACGGACTCGTTTCAACGAGTCGCGCGGTGCCTGGGGCGAGATGGAGAATTCCGTTAACACGCTGATCGAAGACCTGTTGCGACCCACTGCGGAAGTGACACGCGCTATCGCCGCAGTAGCGCAGGGAAACTTGGCCCAGACCGTTCGGCTCGACGTGGATGGCCGCCCCTTGGAAGGCGAGTTCCTTCGCTCCGCCACCATCGTCAACACCATGATTCAGCAGTTGGGTGTGTTCACTTCGGAAGTTACGCGCGTGGCGCGCGAAGTTGGTACCGAAGGCAAACTCGGCGGGCAAGCCCAAGTCCCCGGCGTGGCAGGCACCTGGAAAGATTTGACCGTCTCCGTAAACTCCATGGCCAGCAACCTTACGGGTCAGGTGAGAAATATTGCGGAAGTTGCTACCGCCGTTGCCAGCGGCGACCTCTCGTTGAAGATCACCGTCGACGTTCGTGGCGAGATCCTGCAATTGAAGGAAGCCATCAATACGATGGTGGACCAGTTGCGTTCTTTCGCATCGGAAGTCACGCGCGTGGCTCGCGAAGTCGGCACTGACGGAAAACTGGGCGGCCAAGCGGTGGTACCCGGCGTAGCAGGAACTTGGAAAGACTTGACGGACTCCGTGAACGCAATGGCCGGAAATTTGACGGGCCAGGTGCGAAACATCGCGGAAGTCACAACCGCTGTGGCGCGCGGCGATCTTTCCCGCAAGATCACCGTGGACGTGAAGGGCGAAATTCTCGAGTTGAAGAACACCATTAACACCATGGTGGACCAGCTCAACGCGTTCGCCGGTGAAGTCACCCGCGTGGCGCGCGAAGTAGGAACCGAAGGCAAACTTGGCGGCCAAGCTGTGGTGCCCGGCGTCGGCGGCACCTGGAAAGACCTTACGGATAACGTGAATTTCATGGCCGGCAACCTCACGGCTCAGGTCCGCAACATCGCGGAAGTCACGACGGCTGTCGCCGGTGGCGACTTGTCGCGCAAAATCACCGTCGACGTGAAGGGCGAAATTCTCGAACTGAAAAACACCATCAACACCATGGTGGACCAGCTGAACCGTTTCGCCGGTGAAGTCACGCGCGTGGCTCGCGAAGTCGGTACCGAAGGCCGTCTCGGCGGCCAGGCGAACGTGCCGGGTGTCGCTGGCACGTGGAAGGATTTGACCGACAACGTGAACTTCATGGCCGGCAACTTGACCGGCCAGGTCCGAAACATCGCCGAAGTTACCACCGCCGTAGCGCGCGGAGACCTATCACGCAAGATCACCGTGGACGTAAAGGGCGAAATTCTCGAGTTGAAGAACACCATTAACACCATGGTGGACCAGCTCAACGCCTTCGCCGGTGAAGTCACCCGCGTTGCCCGTGAAGTCGGCACTGACGGCAAACTCGGCGGCCAGGCGCAGGTGCCCGGCGTGGCCGGTACATGGAAAGATCTCACCGACAACGTAAATTTCATGGCCAGCAACCTTACTGGCCAGGTGAGAAACATTGCGGAAGTTGCTACCGCCGTGGCGCGCGGAGACTTGTCGCGCAAGATCACCGTCGACGTGAAGGGCGAAATTCTCGAACTCAAAGACACCATTAATACGATGGTGGACCAGCTTCGCTCCTTCGCATCGGAAGTCACGCGTGTGGCCCGCGAAGTGGGCACCGATGGAAAACTCGGCGGCCAGGCGCAGGTCCCCGGTGTCGCAGGCACGTGGAAAGACTTGACCGATTCCGTGAATTCCATGGCCAGCAACCTCACTGGCCAGGTGCGTAACATCGCCGAGGTTTCCACCGCGATTGCCAGTGGCGACCTGTCCAAGAAGATCACCGTGAACGTCAGCGGCGAAATCTTGCTGCTGAAAGACACCATCAACACGATGGTGGACCAGCTCAACGCCTTCGCCGGTGAAGTCACACGCGTGGCTCGCGAAGTCGGTACCGAAGGTCGTCTTGGCGGTCAGGCAAAAGTGCCCGGTGTCGCGGGGACCTGGAAAGACCTGACGGACTCCGTGAACTCGATGGCTGGCAACCTGACCGGCCAGGTTCGCAACATTGCCGAAGTTACCACCGCCGTAGCGCGCGGAGACCTCTCCCGCAAAATCACTGTCGACGTGAAGGGCGAAATTCTCGAACTCAAGAACACCATCAATACGATGGTGGACCAGCTCAACGCGTTTGCCGGCGAAGTTACCCGCGTCGCCCGTGAAGTCGGCACCGACGGCAAACTCGGCGGCCAGGCGCAGGTCCCCGGTGTCGGTGGCATCTGGAAAGACCTGACCGACAACGTGAACTTCATGGCCAGCAACCTGACGGGCCAGGTTCGTAACATTGCCGAGGTCGCGACCGCCATTGCCACTGGCGATCTTTCAAAGAAAATCACCGTCGATGTGCGCGGCGAAATCCTGCAGTTGAAGGAAACGCTGAACACCATGGTCGAGCAGTTGCGTTCTTTCGCCGCAGAAGTTACCCGCGTGGCGCGCGAAGTCGGCAGTGAAGGCCGCCTCGGTGGTCAGGCCAACGTGCCGGGTGTCGCGGGCACGTGGAAGGACCTCACGGATTCCGTCAACGCCATGGCCGGAAACCTTACGGCTCAGGTTCGCAACATCGCCGAAGTCACCACGGCCGTTGCGCGAGGCGACTTGTCACGCAAAATCACCGTGGACGTAAAGGGCGAAATTCTCGAGTTGAAGAACACCATCAATACGATGGTGGACCAGCTCAACGCTTTCGCCGCGGAAGTGACGCGGGTCGCTCGTGAAGTTGGCACCGAGGGCAAACTCGGTGGCCAGGCGCAGGTGCCTGGCGTGGCAGGGACTTGGAAAGACTTGACCGACAACGTAAACGTGATGGCTGCCAACCTCACCGAGCAGGTGCGCGGCATCGTGAAAGTCGTTACCGCCGTAGCCAACGGCGAACTCACCCAGAAACTCGCCGTGAACGCCAAGGGTGAAGTCGCCGCATTGGCAGATACGATCAACAATATGACCGACACGCTGGCAACCTTCGCCGACCAGGTCACCACAGTGGCCCGCGAAGTCGGCGTGGAAGGCCGTCTTGGTGGGCAGGCCAACGTCCCCGGCGCCGCGGGAACCTGGAAGGACCTCACCGGTAACGTGAACCTGCTCGCAGACAACCTGACCAACCAGGTTCGCGCCATCGCCGAAGTCGCGACCGCCGTCACCAAGGGCGACTTGACGCGCTCGATTCAGGTGGAAGCTCGCGGCGAAGTCGCCGACCTGAAAGACAACCTCAACACCATGATCGACAACTTGCGCTTGACCACCGAGCGCAACACCGAGCAGGACTGGCTCAAGACCAACCTCGCACGATTCACCGGCATGTTGCAGGGACAGCGCGACCTCGTCACCGTAGGCCGCATGCTTCTCTCCGAGCTGGCCCCGCTCGTCAGTGCTCAACAGGGCGTTATCTACAGGATGGAGACCGAGGAAGCCGCGGGCATGGTACTACTCTCGGCCTTTGCAGACGACACCCAGGAAGGGCATCGCGGGCGGCTTGCCCTTGGTGAAGGTTTGATCGGGCAGTGCGCTATAGAAAAGCGCAGAATGCTGATTGCCGACCTGCCCGAGCACACCGCACCTGTGCGGTCTGGTTTGTTCACAGCCGTTCCCAGAAATGTGATCGTGCTGCCCATTCTGTTCGAAGATCACGTTAAAGCAGTCATTGAGCTCGCCTCCCTCAGCAAATTCACCGCTTCGCACCTGGCTTTTCTTGATCAGCTCACCGCCAGTATCGGTATCGTGCTCAACTCCATTGAAGCCACCATGCAGACCGAGGGCCTGTTGAAGCAGTCGCAGCAGTTGGCCACTGAGTTGCAAACGCAGCAAAAAGAGCTACAACAGACCAACGAGCAACTCGCGCAAAAGGCGCAGCAGTTGGCCGAGCAGAACGTTGAAGTCGAACGCAAGAACCAGGAAATTGAGCAGGCTCGCCGCGCATTGGAAGAAAAAGCCAAGGAACTCGCGCTCACCTCCAAGTACAAATCCGAGTTCCTGGCGAACATGTCACACGAGCTGCGCACTCCGCTCAACAGTATCTTGGTTCTCGGCCAGCAACTCTCTGATAACCCCGACAACAATCTCACGCCCAAGCAGGTCGAGTTCGCTCGTACCATTCACGGCGCCGGCACGGACCTGCTGAACCTCATCAGCGACATTCTCGATCTTTCGAAGATCGAATCGGGTACAGTGTCCGTCGAAGCCGAAGAGGTATTCTTCGCCAGCCTGCTCGATATGGTCGCGCGACCCTTCCGCCATGAGGCCGAGCGGAAGCATCTATCCTTCGAAGTTCATAGCGATGCTCACCTCGGTCGAAGTCTGATTACAGACTCCAAGCGTTTGCAGCAGGTGCTCAAGAACTTGCTTTCCAATGCTTTTAAGTTCACCGAACAGGGAGGCGTGCGCCTGTCCGTTTCGGCCGCAACTGGCGGTTGGAGCGAATCGCATCCCATTCTCAGCAACTCCGCGTCCGTGATCGCCTTCGAGGTCACTGATAGCGGTATCGGTATTCCGCTCGAAAAGCAGCGCATCATCTTCGAAGCGTTCCAGCAAGCCGACGCAGGCACCAGCCGCAAGTATGGAGGCACGGGCCTCGGGCTGGCGATTAGCCGCGAGCTTGCCAGCTTACTCGGCGGTGAAATCCAGTTGCGCAGCGCCCCCGAAAAGGGCAGCGTCTTCACTTTGTACTTGCCTCAGACTTATGCTGGCGCATCTGCCGCGGCGCCTGTCACAGAAACACGCGCATCGTCATCCGGCCTTCCGATGCAGTTGACGCGCAGTGCCAGTTCCGAGCCGGTGATCAGGATTGAAGACGACCGCGAGAATCTTCAACCTGAAGATTCGGTGTTGCTGATCATCGAAGATGACCCGCATTACGCCCGGATCGTCTGCGATTTGGCTCGAGACAAGGGCTTCAAAGTGCTGCTCGCAACTCGCGGTGCAGAAGGCCTGGCACTCGCCCGGGAATACCGCCCGACCGCGGTCTCACTCGATGTATTTCTTCCCGATATGCTCGGCTGGACAATTCTGAATCACTTGAAACAGGATCCCGCCATCCGCCATATTCCCGTTCAGATGCTGACTCTCGACGAAGATCGTCACCACGGCCTGGCCCGCGGCGCATTTTCCTTTGTCACAAAACCCACTTCGCCCGAGGGCTTGGATTCGGCACTCGATCGCATCAAGCAGTTTGCCGCTCCTCGGCGCAAGCGCTTGCTCGTCGTCGAAGACAATCCCGCTGAGCAGCTCAGTATTCGCGAACTGCTCGAGCATGAAGATATCGATGTCACGGTCGTCTCCACCGGCAGTGAGGCACTGACGATCGTTAAGGACTCGCAATTCGACTGCTTGGTTTTAGATCTTCGCCTGCCCGACATGACTGGCTTCGAAGTGCTCGAAAATTTGCGCGACTCCCTTGATTTAGGGGATTTGCCGGTAGTCGTCTTCACAGGCAAAGAGTTGTCGAGCGAAGAGGACACGCAACTCCATTCCTTGGCGCGCAGTGTTGTCGTGAAAGGTGTCGAGTCTCCCGAACGTTTGTTGGATGAAACGGCGCTTTTCTTACATCGCGTAGTTGGCGACCTTCCCATCGAAAAGCAACGCATGCTCGATCGCTTGCACCGTTCCGATGAAGCTCTAGTCGGCAAGAAAGTGCTCGTCGTCGATGATGACGTCCGTAACATTTTTGCCCTTAGCAGCGTCCTTGAGCGGCGTGGCATGTCCGTTCTCACCGCTGGCACCGGCCGAGAGGCCATCGCCACCCTCGAATCCACTTCCGATGTGGCCATCGTTCTGATGGACATCATGATGCCTGAGATGGACGGCTACGAAACCATGCAGGTGATTCGGGGGAATGTTGCACTGCGCCGTTTGCCCATCATCGCCCTGACCGCCAAGGCCATGAAGGGCGACCGGGAAAAATGTTTAGAGGCCGGCGCTTCCGATTATTTGGCTAAGCCCGTGAATACGGAGCAGCTTCTTTCTGCGCTCAGAATTTGGCTGCACCGGTAACGAAACATGAACGACAACACCAGGGTTAACATTCTGATGGTCGACGATCAGCCCGCCAAGCTACTCAGCTACGAAGCCATTTTGAGTGACTTGGGCGAGAACTTGATCCAAGCGACTTCCGGCCGGGAAGCACTCGAACATTTGTTGAAAACCGACGTGGCGTTGGTCCTGATGGATGTCAGCATGCCTGAGCTCGACGGCTTTGAGCTTGCCGATATCATTCGTCAGCACCCTCGTTTCCAGCACACCGCCATCCTTTTCATTTCCGCCGTGCACCTCACCGATCTGGATCGCCTCAAGGGCTATCAGCTCGGCGCGGTCGATTACATCTCGGTGCCCGTTGTTCCTGAGCTCCTGAAAGCCAAGGTCAGCGTGTTTGCCGAACTGCATCGCAAGAGGCAACAACTCGAAGCGCTGAATCAGGAGCTGCGTGTTCTTTCCGGCCGCCTTTTGACTCTTCAAGATGACGAACGCCGCCGGTTTGCGCGGGAACTGCACGATGGCCTCGGTCAGGATCTGGTGGCCGTCAAGATGATTGTGGACGCAATGGGTGATCCCCATCTCTTCGAGACACGGGAACAATCCGCAGTGCAGGCCAGTCAGCTCATTGATCGGACCTTGAAACAGGTCCGCAGCATATCCCACCTTCTTCATCCGCCATTGCTCGATGAAGGAGGGCTTCATTCCGCACTTCGTTGTTATGTTGATGGGCTAGCCCAGCGAAGCGAAATACGAACATCTTTGCAGCTTCATCCTCCGGATTTCCCTCGGCTGCCTGCAGAGCTCGAGACCACGATTTTTCGGATCATTCAGGAAGCTCTCACCAACATTTTCCGGCATTCGGAAGCCCGCAACGCTTTGGTCTCGGTCTCCATGGAAAGAAATCAGGTGGTTATTTCCGTTCGCGACGACGGCAAAGGAGTATCCGACGAAATCGTTGGTCTCCGGCCGGGTAGCCTCGGTGTGGGCATTGGCGGCATGCGGCAGCGCGCCAAGGAATTTGGCGGTGAGCTGCGTATGCAAAATCTCCGTCCCGGTACGCTCGTCGAGGTGTTGGTTCCGCTATGGAGCGACGGAGCCCCGCCGAATGCCTCGCAGTATTCCGTGGTTGGCACGGTTTCTCTGCTGAAAAAACACGCTTGAAGGAATTCCAGCACTCAGAGAATTTGTCGCAACTGCTCCGCTAGCTGCCGGACTTCGGTCCGTTCAGTCTTAGTTAAGGCCTCGCAGTCCATTAAGAGGGCGTCAAGAGAACTGATCCTGGACGATTTCGGAAGCAATGCGTCCGGATTTCGGCTGACATAAGGCTGTCCTCGATGCACCGCCTCTACCGCTGCGATCAGGTCCCGCTCCGCGTCCGACTTGAGTACGAATCCGAGAATCCCTCTCGCCAAAATCTCTCGCAGAAGCGCCCGCGAGTAGTAACAGGTCAAGACTACGATCTCGGTGCCTGGTACCACGCGTTTAATTTGTTCTGCCGCTTCGAGCCCACCAATCCCCGGCATGCTTAAGTCCAAAATCGCTACGTCGGGACGCAGTTTTTTCGCTTGTTCCAGAGCTTGGTCCCCTGACACTGCTTCGGCGCAGATCTGCCAGTTCGTTTGCGTGCTGAGGATCGCTCGGAGTCCACACCGGACGACCGTGTGATCATCGGCTATGAGTATGCGCATGGGAAACCTCGCAGCCCGGAACGTGTCGCGTAGCAGTTTTTCCAGGTGTCACGGAATCGTGCCAACTTACGGTAGTGGCCCCGCGCCGCAGAATGAATCAAGTCCTTGCTGTATTTGCGCGATGGCCTTCTTTGACCGACGGAATCAACCCCTCCCTCGCATACATCGCCGACCCGATTCCAGGTCACCCGGTTATCTGGCGGAATAGCTTAATGAATCGACGCCAACAGAGGAATTGCCCGAGGTGTGGATGCGAACAATTGTGCCGTTCGCGTCGGCGCCAGCTCGAGAAAGTGTTTCTCCATCTTTTTGATTGGGTCCCCTACCGGTGCGCGGCCTGCGATCACCGATTCTACGGTCCGGCTGAGCCACGCATCATCCCACGCGATGAAGGTATGACCCGCCTGGTTTCCAATACTCATTTGATGCGCTGACAACGTCTACTTGTGGTGTTTGAAATACTCAACCTGCTTTAGCCGTTTCTCTGCCTCCCTCTTGGTCTTGTACGGGCCACCGAGGTTTTTCTTCCCGTTTTCAGACAACACTTTATATCCGCCGGCGACTTTCTTGATCATGATTGCCTCCGCCCCCATCGTTAGTCGGCAAAATGTGATTGTCGATACCGCGATCGCCTGATTTGCACCTTGTGATTGTTCTTGCGGGTAGTTCAAATCAGAAGTGAAAAACTACTTTTGAGTGCGCCGAGCTGTCGTTGCTTAACGGCAATTCTACACGTGCAACTGTTCCATTCCTTGCGGTGTCTACGAGCTTCGCCCCTTCGACGGAACTAATTTGCTTCGCATTCCACAGCGGAAGCTCATAGCTGGCTCCCGGCGTACCCGCAAATTCAAGAGTGAGAGTGTCGTGGTTTGGCGACCACGACTCGGTCAGCATCCGCAACCCACGGCTCTGTTCCCCGAGCGCCGGGAGCGCCAGATGGTACGCAATGCCGAATTCATTTTTCATTCGAATGTGAATGGTGTTACTTTTCCCGTTCAGCGTCGTGTGGATTGCGACGTGCTGGTCCTGAGGACTTGGCGATACGTGATATTCCCGCGGCTTGCCATTCAGATCGACGGACAAGACCTTTGCGCGGGCGCTAATCGCCGGCTCGTATTCCAGGTTGAACACCCCGTTCCCGCTCTGTGTGACCTCCAACGTCAGCTCACCAACCACCTTCTTCGTCCGCAGTTCTACCTGCGAGCCGCCAATTTCTACGTTTTTCAATGTGTACCAATCCCAATCGGCCGGCACATCTGGGCGGAACGTTAACTTATGCTGGCGTTCGTCCCGTTGCAGTCCGAACATCCCTCTCAGCATCGGAGATACAACCATCGCGGCCGACCAGATCTGGTGCGGAGAACTGGTCGAGAGCGGCTCGTAGTTTGTTCCGGAAAGCACTTCTGTTACGTGCCCCAACGAACCGTCAAACGCGAGCAGCGCATTCGAACGCAGGTTCGTGTATGCCGTTTGCGCGTGATGATAACGATATTCGCCCACCGAGGCCCAACCAGTGAAAAGGGGCCAGACCGAGCCGTAATGGTAGCCTTGCGAACTGTATTTCGCTGAACCCGATGAGATGATGCGCATGCCCCAATCCGTCTGGTGCTCCAGTTCGGCCAACTGGACAATCGTCTTGTTTACTTTGCTCTCGTCAAGCAATCCGAACCACATTGGTACAGTACCCAGAACGCTCAACTCGTCGACCACCTTACCCGTTGAATCAAGCGCGAACCCGTATCGATTTTTTTCTGCAATCCAGAACACGTCGTTGAGCTTGGCGCGTTGCTCCGCGAAAAGCTTCTTCAGTTCGTCGACCTTGTCGGACTGCCCGGCGCCTTCTGCCAAATCCGCCAAAGCTAGCAGCGCTTCCGCGCCTAGACCAGTTTGATAGAACTCCGTCTTCACAGGGAGCAAGGGGCCGCCCTCGACCCATCCATGCCCGATCCCCTCGTTTCTCGGAAATCCCTGCTGGTCCCACGTGGAGCGTAGAAACTCGTAGGCTTTCCAGATGCTGCCCCATTTCTCTTTGATGAAGGCAACGTCGCCGCTTTGCTGTAGGTAGTCCTGCATGGCGATAATGTACAGCGGTGTTGCGTCAGCTGATGCGAATCCATACGGGTAGTCTTTGAACCAATTGGCGTAACCCGCCGCTTGCGAAATCTCGTGAGGGATTTTTCCGTCTTCGCGCTGAAATTTACTCAGGAACCCAAGAGCCGTTTTTGTTGTTGCGAAATCGCCGCAGGTATTCAAAGCGAAAGACGTCCACAGTGAATCGCGTCCGAAAAACCAGGCAAATCCCGGGCGTTGGCTCCGACCTGAAGTTCGGTAACCAGCTATTAGCCCTGTGCCTAGATCCGGATTGCTAACCAGCCCCTGCATCACGCTGATTCGCGACCAGTCATAGGCCTGCTCTAGCTCGCGATCCGGAATTTCCACGTTCACGGTTCGGTTCAAGTAATCCCCGTAATACTCTGAGGACTCTCTGAGCAGCTCCGGATACGAGCTCAAAAGCTTCTGATACGTTTTCACCGCTTCTTCCCGGCCATTCGTCGAGCCGGAAAAGGCCACCACCTTTGTGTCCTTGCCTTTTGTTGTTGCGCCGAGCCGAAAGGACGAAAAGGGTGCTTCCGAATAGTTCGTCTGATACTCCTCGCGAAGGTTCGTGGCCGTTGGTGAGCCAATCATTCCCGCAAATCGCTTGCTCTCCTCCTCGAACACGAACCCGTGACCGTCGGCCATCCTTTCCATGTACGTTCCGCCGATGGCTGCCGGCCACTCCAGCTGAAAATCGCGAACAAACTCTACCTCGATCTCAAGCGGCTGCTCGGTATCCACATCCACCAAAATCACTCCGCCTCGTTCCTTCACTGGTGCGAATAATACTTCACGGGCTCGAAACGTATCGTTGGCATACAGGATCGAAGTCGACTCGGGCTTTACCTCTATGGACCGCGCTAGCGCTTCTCCCGGAATGTCACGCCCGCCTTCATGAAAAATCAGGTGCAAGTCCCGCATCAGCTTAAGGGGGTAGGCCCAAGCTTCCATTTTTCCGTCTTCATGTCCGAGGAACGCCGACTCTTGACCGGTCGCCGAAAGGAACTCCCAGGGACGTAGCGCGCGCGACAGGCGCATCGATTCGCGGGCAGGAGCAGCTTGTTCTCGCGTGACACTTGGAGCTGCCAGCGACGTCAGGATCAGGCAGCAACACAAATAGACTCGCTGCACCTTGTGCCTCCGCAATACAGCTTCTGCGACGCCTTAGCTGGTGGCCACCACCGGGTTTCGCAGTATTCCGAGTTTTTCGATCTCAATCTCTACCACATCACCGGGCTTCAGATAAATCGGCGGATTTCTAAACGCTCCCACGCCCTCCGGCGTGCCCGTTGCGATGATGTCGCCGGGCTCCAGCGTGATACTGGCCGAAATATGTGCGATGAGTTGGGGCACCTGAAAGATCATTTTCGAAGTATTCGAATCCTGAAGTGTCGTGCCATTCACTCGAGCTTGGATCGTCAATCCGTGCGGGTCTGGGATTTCGTCTTTCGTCGTCAGGTAAGGTCCCGTTGGGCAGAACGTATCGCACGATTTTCCTCGCACCCACTGTTTGTCGGAGAATTGCCAGGCCCGTGCCGACACATCATTCAGCGGCATATAACCGGCCACATACTCCAACGCCTTGGCCTCGGGAATCGCCTTCCCCTTTTTCCCGATCACCACCGCCATTTCCGCCTCGTAGTCGACCTGCGGATCGCCAACAGGAATTACGATTGGGTCCTCTGCAGCTGCAATGCTTGTCGGGAATTTGGCGAAAATCATCGGCGACTTTGGGGCTTCTTTAGCACCCGATTCAATTTGGTGATCGCGGTAGTTCAGGCCGATGGCAATGATTTTTCCGGGACGCGGCACCGGCGGCAGCAGGCGAATCCCCGCGGCGGCGACCACGCTTCCGTGCGGCAGTTCCTGAATAAGTCGTTGCGCTTCGTTCGCGGCAGTCTCGCCGCCCGCCAGAAACGAGATCATATCCGCGAAGGCATCCGAGGCGACTCCCAAATTGCGCGCCGCCGCTCGTAGGTCCACTAGTCCCTTATCACTCAATGCTCCCAGACGCGCCACCCCATTCGTTCCTGCAAAGCTGGCAACCCGCATTCTATTCTCCCGATCGAAAGTGAAGCCCGTGAGCGAATTCCTGACCCGCTATTCTGCCACCGCCCTCTCGCCAAGTCAGCCGAATTGTCTGTTTTGAAGCTCTTGCAACCGCCGCTTAATCATAAAGTAATTTGTCCAGGGTCAGGTCCCGAGCTATGCTAGATCCGTCCGGTAGACCGCAGTCTCGTCCGCGTTGTTGTCCGGCTCGACGAGTAATCAAGCCCGCCACGGCGAACACCGAATCAGGAGGACTTTGTGTCAGCGAATCAGGATCAGCTTATCGTCATTACCGGCGCGGGTGGATTCATCGGCGGCCATCTCGTTTCGACCTTCCGTTCTCACGGCCACAAGGCAATCCGCGCAGTGGATATCAAGCCGGTCAGCGATTGGTACCAGCGCTTCGATGACGTCGAAAACCTTTCGTTGGACCTGAATTCTCGCGAGAATTGCGAAACCGCTGCCCGTGGCGCCCACAGCATCTACAATCTCGCCGCCAACATGGGCGGCATGGGCTTCATCGAGAACAACAAAGCCCTTTGCATGTTGTCGGTGCTCATCAATACGCATATGCTCCAGGCGGCGATGAAATACGAAGTGCCGCGTTTCTTCTATTCCTCTTCTGCATGCGTTTACAATGCTGACAAGCAGAGAACCTTCGAGGCGCCCTCCCTGAAAGAAGAGGATGCCTATCCGGCGATGCCCGAGGACGGCTACGGCTGGGAAAAACTGTTCTCTGAGCGTATGTGCCGGCATTTCCGCGAGGATTTCGGAATTCGCACGCGAGTTGCCCGTTTTCACAATGTGTACGGGCCCTGGGGCACCTGGTTCGGAGGGCGCGAGAAGGCTCCCGCGGCGATCTGCCGCAAGGTCATTGAGGCGAAGGTGAAAGGGAAGCACGACATTGACATTTGGGGCAGCGGAGAACAAACGCGCAGCTTTATGTATATTGATGATTGCCTGAAGGGCATCGATCTGATTATGGAGTCGGATATCCTCGATCCCATCAATCTTGGCTCCAGCGAAGCAGTGACTATCAACCAACTCGTCGACATTACCGAAGAAATCGCGGGTATCAAACTGAAGCGTCATTACGACCTCACCGCGCCGAAAGGTGTAAATGGTCGAAACAGCGATAACACGCTGATCCAAAAGCTGCTCCACTGGGAACCCAGCACCTCGCTCCGCGCCGGCATGGAAAAGACTTACCGTTGGATCCACGACCAATACCTGGCACGCGAGCGCGGTGATGCCGGTGTTTTGCGCGAGGTTTACGTCGCTTCCCGCTGAGTTGTTGTCATAGTTCCAGCAAAGCTCTAGAATTGCTCCATTAGCAGTTCGATCACTACATCGGTGCGTTCTTTCCCTAGAGTGAGCGGGCCAAGCTTCGTGACTACAAACCTGTTTGGAAGATTGCCGGACGGCACTCCCGTTGAACTCTACACCCTGAAATCCGACACGCTGGAAGTGCAATTGATCGCTTTTGGCGCGGGGATTCTGTCGCTTCGCGTTCCGGATCGGAATGGACACCATGTAAATGTCGTTCTCAATTTCCCCGACCTCCGCGGATATGTTCGCAACCACGGCTCCAAGGCGCCTAACTTTTTTGGCAGCACGATCGGACGCTATGCCAATCGCATCGCTCATGGACGCTTTGCGCTGGATGGGAAAGAGTATTGCTTGGCAAAAAACGACGGTGAACACTCGCTTCACGGCGGACCGGGTGGCTTTTACAACGTTGTCTGGCAAGCGCACCCCCTCGCCGATGGCGTCAGCTTTCATTACGTGAGCCCGCATGGAGACGAGGGGTTTCCCGGCACGCTCGAAACCACTGTCCACTATTCACTTCTCGGCTCGCAACTGAAAATCGAGTATGCCGCAACGACCGACGCGCCTACCGTAGTGAATTTGACCAACCACGCGTACTTCAATCTCTCCGGCGAAGGCAACGGCTCGATCCTTAATCACGAATTGAAGCTGCATGCATCTCGGTTTACCCCGGCAGACGCGGGCGCGATTCCGACGGGAGAACTGCGCGCGGTTAGTGGCACGCCGATGGATTTTAGCCAATTCACTACGATTGGCTCTCGAATCAATGCCCACGATGAGCAACTACGTTTGGCCCGCGGCTACGATCACAATTTCATCCTTGACGGTCACGAACCTGCCTTGAAGCCGGCGGCCGAACTTTATGACCCTACCTCCGGTCGACTGCTCGAAATTTCAACTACGGAGCCCGCTGTCCAGTTCTACAGTGGCAATTTTCTGGATGGTTCCATTCGCGGTGCGTCAGGCGAGCCGTTTCACAAACACGCGGGACTATGTTTGGAAACGCAGCACTATCCTGACTCGCCGAACCATCCCGAGTTTCCGTCAACCGTTCTCCGCCCAGGCCATGTGTTTAGCTCCACAACGATTCTGAAGTGTGGAATTCGTTAAACTGGCCGGGGCCGTTGCCAAGGAAATCCATAAATAATGGAGCTCACTATGTCCAGTAAGCGAAAAATGACTATGGGTCTAATCGTTGGAAATCGCGGTTTCTTTCCGGACCATCTTGCCAAATCCGGCCGTGAAGAGATGATCCAGGTACTCCAGAAAGCCGGCTACGACGTTGTCGCTCTCACGCCTGAACAAAGCAAATATGGTGCTGTGGAAACACACGACGAAGCCAAGCGCTGTGCCGAACTGTTTCGCGCGAAGGCTGATGCGATCGACGGCGTCATTGTTACCCTGCCCAACTTCGGCGACGAACGCGCTATCGCCAACACTCTCCGTCTTGCGCGTCTCCACGTCCCGGTGCTGGTTCAGGCCACCCCTGACACTGCTGGAAAAATGCTGATTACTCATCGCCGCGACAGCTTTTGCGGGAAAATGTCTGCCTGCAACAACCTCAAGCAATATGGCATTCCTTACTCGCTCACCACCCTCCACACCGAGACTCCTGACTCCCCCGAATTTGCGAAAGATCTCGAGTGGTTTGCCGCCGTTTGCCGTATCGTGAAAGGCCTGCGCAATCTCCGCATCGGTGCTCTGGGTGCGCGCCCAACTGC
>Ga0335080_10002288_pt1 | contig 19058 bp, 13 predicted proteins | sample Lox_Sample_34_FD_206720 | JGI IMG/M metagenome (GOLD analysis project Ga0335080, IMG submission 206720) | Soil microbial communities from Loxahatchee National Wildlife Refuge, Florida, United States - Lox_Sample_3.4 | ecosystem: Environmental > Terrestrial > Soil > Wetlands | place: USA...
CGTGAGGTAGCTGAACATTCCTTCGTTGTCGACCAGGTCTCCGCGCATCTCGAACCCCTTTTCGCTGCTCGAGATCGAGGTATGCAAACAGCTATCCAAAGTCGGCGCTTTTCAGCAGCCTGCTAGAGAGGCCCGCGCGCCGGTCTGGCCGGTATCGTCCCGAAGCGTTCGGTGGCGTCACTCGTCCGCGCAGAGGCAGTGGGCGTAGACGCCGTGGGGGTCGTTCCACCGGGCGAGCTGCTCGACTTCGGCCTGTAGCGCCCGCAGCCGTCCCGCCACCGACAGGGCGGACGCCGGCGCCGACGGCTCGCTCCTGGCGCCCGCCGCCGCCAGGGCGTCGAGGGCTCCCGCGGCCAGCATCGAGACGAGCCTCTCGCGGAGGCTCTTCTCCCTCTCGACGTAGAGCACGCGGTAGCCCTTCTCGAGCCTCGCCCGCCGCGCCGCCGATTCGACGGCCTGGTCGAGGCCCCCCAGCTGGTCCACGAGCCCGAGGCCCTTCGCGTCCTCGCCGCTCCACACGCGGCCCCGGGCGATCCGGTCCACCTGGTCGCGCGTCATCTTGCGCGCCTCGCCGACGCGGGCCAGGAACTCCTCGTAGCCGTGGTCGATGCTCTGCTGGAACACGTCGGCCACCGCGGGGTCGAGCGGCCGGTCCGGGCGCAGGGCGTCCGAGAAGCGCGTCGTGCCCACGCCGTCCGTGTGGACACCGAGGTACCTCGCGAGCGGCTTGTCCACGGTGGGGAAGAGGCCGAAGATCCCGATGGAGCCGGTGATCGTCTCCGGGGCCGCCCAGATCTCGTCGGAGGCGGTGGAGATCCAGTAGCCCCCCGAGGCGGCCACGCTGCCCATCGAGACGACGAGCGGCTTGCCGGCGAGGCGCACGAGCTCGCATTCCCGCCGGATGATCTCCGAGGCGAGGACGCTCCCCCCCGGGCTGTCCACGCGGAGGACCACGGCCTTCACCGACTCGTCCTCTCGGGCCTGGCGCAGGAGGCGCGCCGTCGAGTCGCCGCCCACGGTCCCCGCGGGCTGGGTGCCGTCGAGGATCGTTCCCTTCGCCACGACGACGGCGACGGCCTTCCCCTTGCCGGTCGCGCCCTGGCGGTCCCCGCCCTTCGCCCGCAGGTACGTCTCGACGTCGACCTGGCGGAACGACTTCGTGGCCTTGTCCTCGCCGACGAGGTCGATGAGGCGCTTCCTGACCTCGTCCCGGGGGGCCAGCTTGTCGACCAGCTTCGACCTCAGGGCCAGCTTGGCGAGGTCGCCGTCCGCCGCGCGCAGCCGCTCGGGAAAGCTCTCGACGAAGGCGGTGATGTCGGCCGGCTGGAGCTTCCGGGCCGCGGCGACGTCGGCCAGCCAGTCGCGCCAGAGGTCGCCGTACAGCTTCCGGCTCATCTCCTTCGCCTCGGGCGACATGTCGTTGCGCAGGTAGGGCTCGACGGCCGACTTGTACTCGCCGACGCGGAAGACGTGCACCTCGACGCCGAGCCGGTCGAGGCCTTCCCGGTAGAAGTTCCGCCACCTTCCGTAGCCCTCCAGGATGACCAACCCCTGCGGGTGGACGTAGACCTCGTCGGCCTGGGCGGCGAGGTAGTACTGCGGCTGCAGATACCCGTCGGCGTAGGCGATCACCTTCTTGCCGCTCTTGCGGAAGTCGGCGATCGCGCGGCGGAGGTCCCTGAGCTTGGTGAGGCCGGCATCGGAGAGGTCGTCGAGGTCGAGGTAGAGCGCCTTGATCCGGCCGTCGTCCTTCGCGGCGCGGATCGCGTCGAGGAGGTCCTTGAGCAGCGTCTCGCTCGCCTGCCCTCCCATCCCCGTCGCCTGGCCCACCAACCGCTCGACCGGGTCGGCCGTCGAGAGCTGCTCGACGATGACCCCGCGCGGCTTCACGACGAGGGCCGCTCCGGCGGGGACCTTCGCCCGGGCCGTCCACGCGGCCGCGGCGAGGCCGATCAGGAGGCCGAAGAAGAGGACGTCGACCAGGAGCCGGCGCAGGACGTCGATCCCGCGGCCGAGGCGGACGAGGGCGGAGACACGTGGGCTCATGGCTTCTCCTAACGGTCCAGGAGCGCGGCGGCGGCGGCGCCGTAGCGGTCGCCCTCCGCGGCGCCGCTCGGGAAGAGGGCGTCGAGGTGGCGGAGGTCGGCCTCGGACAGGCGGACGTCGAGGGCGGCCAGGTTCTCCTCGAGGTATGCCTTCCGCTTCGTGCCGGGAATGGGCACGATGAAGTCGCCCTTCGCGAGGACCCAGGCGAGGGCGAGCTGCGGAGCGGTGCAGCCCTTCTCGCGCGCCATCTGGAGGACCGGCCGCGCGCGCTCGGCGTTTCTCTCCATCGGCCCGGCCTGGAAGCGGGGAGAGGAGTGGCGCCAGTCGTCGCTCGCCAGGTCGTCCGGCGACCGGAAGCGGCCGGTCAGGAGGCCGCGGCCGAGCGGGCTGTAGGCCACGAATCCGACGCCCAGCTCCCGGCAGGCGGGGAGCGGCCCCGCCTCGTGCTCGCGGGTGAAGAGCGAGTACTCGCTCTGGAGAACGCTGATCCGGTGGACGGCGTGGGCCCGGCGGAGCGTCGGGGGCGAGGCCTCGGAGAGGCCGAGGAAGCGCACCTTGCCCGCCCGGACCAGATCGGCCATCGCGCCGACCGTCTCCTCGATCGGCGTCTTCGGGTCCACCCGGTGCTGGTAGTAGAGATCGATCGTCTCGACGCCGAGCCTCTTCAGGCTGGCGTCGCAGCAGGCGCGCACGTAGTCGGGCCGGCCGTTCACGCCGCGAGCCAGAGGGTCCTTCCCGCGCACGATGCCGAACTTCGTGGCCACGGCCACCGCCTCGCGCCGCCTTTCGCGGAGCGCCCGGCCGACCAGCTCCTCGTTGGCGTGGGGACCGTAGACGTCGGCGGTGTCGAGCATCGTCACGCCGAGGTCGAGGGCACGATGAATCGTGGCGATCGACTCCGCCTCGTCGCGCGGGCCGTAGAAGTCCGACATCCCCATGCATCCGAGACCGACCGCGCCGACCTCGAGCCCCTCGTTGCCGAGCCGTCTTCTCTCCATGGGGCCTCCCGTGGGAAGGCGCGTGCGTGGCGCCGCTCGCCATCTTAACCGAGCCTCCGTCACGCCCGGCGGCGAGCGTGCGGAAGGTGCGGGTTCAGTTCGTCCGGGACGAGAGGGGCGGCGAGGCTCCTTGAGGCGTGGCCTCGGGCAGCGGCCGTCCGGACGGCGGCAAGCGAGGCGATTCCGCCGCCGCGGGGAGAGGAGCCGTGTGGACCGTGACCGCGCTGAAGACGCCCTCGAGCTTGACGTCGTATCCGGGGGCGTCGGCCTTGCCGGCCGTCTCCCGGTCGACGGCGTTCAGCGGCAGGCCCGGGCCGTGGACGCGGACCGGCGTCCCGGCGGGCACCGTCAACTTCAGGGCATTGAAGACGCCGTTCAGGCGCAAGGTGACGGGAGCCTCGGGGCGGGGCAGCCGCAGGTCGAAGGCCAGGAACACGCCCCGGATCTCGCCGCCGGCGACGCGCCCGGCGGAGAAGTCGAGGCGGCCGCGGACGCCGGCCCCCTCGACGTCGAGACGGACGGGCAGGTCGCTCGGGACCGCGAGCTCCCAGCGTTCCTTCCGACCAGGCACGAAGACGACCCCGGTCTTCGATCCCCCGACGAGACGGAGGCGGGCCTCGTCGCCGTTCGTCTCCGTCTCGAGGCGCGACCGATCGGACCGGCCCGTGGCCCGGCCGTCGGCCAGGACGCCCCCGGCGAGCGCCCGCGACTCCACGTCGAGTTGGCTGGCGGCCACGTGGGCGTCGAGGCGGAGGCTGCGTGCGGCCTCCACGCGGGCGGCCGACTGCGGCGTCCACGGTCCCGGCTCGCTCTCCATGGGATGCGCGCCCGTGGCGATCCAGACGAGCCCACCGAGGATCACCGCCGGCCCGAGCAGGACGAGCCAGGGTGCGCCGCTCTTCTCGAACGCGATCCGGATGCCCGCCGACATGACGAGCAGGGGCCAGAGCGCGATCGCGTCGATCCAGAAGGACCAGGGCAGGTAGCCCGTGGTGTTGAGGAGCAGGAAGACCGCGAACCCGGCGAGCTGGATGCCCTCGGCGGCTCGAGGCCAGTTCGCCTTCGGCCGCTCGGGCACCGTGGCCGCCTGCGTCATGCTCCTCCCCCTGTCCCACACCAGTTTACGGGAAGGGGGAAGGGGCCGTTCCGTCACCGGCCGGCCGGCGCCGGCCGTTGGCCGATTCGACGCCGAGACAGGAAGGATCGGGCCGCCAGAGGGCGCTCGGTCTCTACCGCGAGGGGCGCTTCTCGGGGGCCTCAGCGGGGGTCCGCGCGGCCGCCGCGGCGACGCCGCGGTCGACGTGGACCGAGCCGTTCACCGTGCCGAGGTCGAAGCGGGCGCCGCCCGTGCCGATGCGGCCTTCGATCCGGCGACGGCTCTTCCGCGCCTCGGCGAGGTCGAAGTCGCAGGCGACCCCGCCGTTCACCGTGCGCGCCTCGACGTCCGCGCCCGCGTCGGGCGGCAGGGTCAGGCGCAGCGACCCGTTCGTCGAGCTCAGCTCGCTTCGACCCGCGGGATCCACCCGGGCGAAGGACACCTCGACGCTGCCGTTGACCGCTCTCGCCTCGACCTCGGCCGCCGCGCCCGTCACCTCCACCGATCCGTTCACCGTCCGCGCCCTCACCGCCGCCGTGACGCCGTCCACCTCGACTCGGCCGTTCACGTTCACCACACGGACGCGGGCGCCCCGCGGCACGCTGACGCGGTAGTCCACGCGCCCCGATCCGCCGAAGAAGTGCAGGTGGGGCTGGCGGGTCCGGACGGAGAGGCGATCGCCTTCGCCGACGATCTCGACCTGCAGTTGCCTGAGCGCGTGCTCGCTCGCGGCGTGCTTCTCGGCCTCGATCCGGACCTTCGCCTCGTCCCAGGCCGCGAGCCGGACGGTGCCGTTCGTGTTCTCGAGGGTGAACTCGCCGTTTGCGGCCAGCGGGCGGCTCTCCTCCAGGGACTCCCGGAAGGGAGTGCCGAAGCCGCCGTCCACGCAACCCGACAGGGCGAGGCCGGACAGCAGGCAAAGCACGGGCCAGGCACGCTTCATCGTCTCCTCCGCTCTGACCCTCAGTACGCACGAGGCCCGCCGCGAGTTCGGCAAGTTGCGGGACCGAGCCGGCGGGGTCAGGGGAGGCGGCCCCCGGGGGGGCCGTAGCGCCGGGCTTCGTCGTCGATCACCAGCACCCAGTCGCCCTCGCCGGGCGGAGCGAACGTCCGCGAGCCCGCCCGTTCGAACGGGGCGACGGGAGTTGCGGTCCCCGTTCGCGGGTCGAACCAGCTGGCCCGGAGGCGGCGGCCGACGAGCCGTTCGAGGTCGACCCGCACTTCCTTCCGAGCTGCGGGCAGGTAGGCGATGAGGGTCGTCCGGTCCTGGGTCGCCGCCGCCTGCACGCCCTCGTCCGCTCCGGACTCCCAGTGGCCCTCCACGACCAGCTGGTGCCTGCGGTCGGGCTCCAGCTCGTACCAGGGCCGCGAGCGGAAGAGAGCGATCGCGTGGGTCATGTACCGGGCCCCGGGCGAGTCGAGCGCCGCCTCCCAGCCCCGCCCGCAGAACCAGGTCGGCTTGTTGCCGAAGAGGTGTCCGGCCGCGCCGGCGAGCACCGCGCGGTAGGGGTAGGCGCGGACGTCCTCGGCCGTCTTCCCCCCGAAGTCGTTCTCGTAGTGCGTCTCGATCAGAAACGTGGGGCGGGGGGGAGACCCTTCGCGATCGGCGAGGATCCTCCACGCCACCGGCCCGTAGGTGTACGAGCTGTTGACGTCGAGCCAGCCCTCGTCGCCGAAGTAGTCGAAGGCGGCCGTCCCGTTCGCCCAGTGGGCCGTGTGGAGGTGGCGCTCGTCCACCTCGCGGATGGCCTGGGCGAGGGCCCGGACCTCGTCGCGCACGTCCCAGGGGTTGCGGTCCCCGCCGTGGACCCAGACGATGTTCGAGAGGCTGCGGTAGCGCTTCCCGAGCCAGAGGCCGTACTGGCGGCAGCGCGGAGGCCCCGCCTTCCGGAGCAGCTCCACGTAGCCGTCCCTGTCCGCGCCGAGGTAGGCGGGCGCCACGAGGAGCAGGAAGCCGAGCCTCTCGGCTTCCTTGAACACGCGGTCGACGTGGGCCCAGTAGGGCTCGTCGGGCTGCGTCAGGTCGTCGTCCGTGAAGGGTTGGCGGCCGTAGCGGTCGGGGGGGTACGTCTTCCCGCCGTCGGGGTCGTAGGCGTCGGGCACGGAGACCATCAGGGTGTCGAAGCCCTGCGCCTTGCGAGCCCCCATGTAGCGCGCCGCCTCTTCGAACGTGAGGTTGTGGGTCAGCGACCAGGGCGTGTCCCCGTGGATCAGGAACGGGACGCCCCGCTGGTCGACGAGGTGGCGGCCGGTGGGAGAGACCCGGAGCGGAAAGGCGACGTTCTGCGCCGTGAGCACGACGGGAGCGGCGGCCAGGGCGAGGCACGCGCCGACGGTCGCCCGCAGGGGAGCGCTCATGGAGAAGACCTCCGACGAGTCGAGCCTATGCCGGCGTCGGGCCGCAGGCAACCTCGTCGTCGCCGCGGGCGAGGCGATCGAGAAGCGCCAGGCGCGCGCCCGCCTCCCGCGGCAGCTCGAGCGGGCCCCGGGCGCTGCCGTTTCGCAGCGTGACGACCGACGTGGCTGCGGCGGCGAACGGCTCGAGCTGGTGGCTCACCACGACCACGGCGGCGCCCTCCGCGACGAGCCTCGCGATCCACCCGAGGACGCCGTCCTGGAGGCCGCGGTCGAGCGCCTCGAGCGGCTCGTCGAGCAGGACGACGCGGGGCCGGCCCACCCAGGCCGCGGCGAGGAGGGCTCGGCGGCGCTGTCCGGCCGAGAGCTGGCGGACCGTGGCCTGCGCGCGATCGGAGAGGCCGGCCTCGGCGAGTGCGGAGACCGCGCGGCCCAGGGGTTCGCCGCGGAGGCGGCAGACGAGCCGCAGCACCTCCGAAAGGGACGCGTAGGGCGACAGGTCGGAGTGCTCGGGCACGTAGGCGAGAGGTCGGCGTGCCGCCGCCTCGTCGCGCCAGAGATCCAAGCCCTCGATCGTGACCCGGCCCTCGTCGGGGCGCTCGACGCCCGCGGCGAGCCTCAGCAGCGTGGACTTGCCGCAGCCGTTCGGTCCCACGAGGAGGGTGAGCCCGGGGCCGAGGCGCAAGTCGAGCCCGTCGAGCACGGGAGCGCCGGCCTCGTAGGCGAAGCGGATGCCGCGGAGCTCGATCACCGCGCGCTCCACGAGAGCGGATCGCCGACCGAACGGTGGTGGAGGGCCTCCCATCGGCCGACCTTCTGAAGGCGGTCCCGCTCGGCGGCCGACCGAAAGGCGAGGGGTGCGATGGCGAGGGCCGCCAGGGCGAGCCACGGGAGGACCGCCACCCAGGCCACGAGCAGGGCGCCCGCGGCGGCGAAGACAGCCGGCGTCTCGGCGCGCCCCGGAGCGGCTCCGCGGAGGGCGCCGGCGGCGCGGAAGGCCAGGAAGGGAAGGCAGGCGAGAACAGCGAGCGCGGCCGGCGGGTCGAGCGCCGCGGTGGCGGCGAGCGGGACGAGACACGGGACGGCCAGGACGACCGCGTCCTCGGCGACACGCCGTCGCGAGCCGACCGGGAGCGAGCGCGCCCACGGCCACACGGGCCGGCACGAGGCGAGACGGCCGGAAAGGGCCGCGAGCAGGATCACGACGCCGAGGCCGCCGCCTAGGCGCGCGGCGGCCGAGGCCACGGAGGGCGAGAGGTCGTTGTTGAGGCGGAGGAGCGTCATCGCGCCTACCGGCATGAGCGCCAGGAGCGGCGAGGCCTCGGTGGCGACGCCGAGGGCGCGGAGGGCGATCACGGCGGACGTCAGCGCGGCCGGAAAGGCGGGCCTGCGCCTCGTCCGAGCATTCGGACGGAGTGTGCCGGCCAAGCGGTCGGCCACGGGCAGAAGTAGAGCGGCCGAGACCAGGCTGGCCGGGCCGGGCTGAGCCACGAGCACGAGGGCGAGGAGGGCCGCGCCGCGACTCGGCCACGCGGGCCGGCCGGGCCAGGCGGCGAGGGCAGCGGCGGCCATGAGCAAGGGAAGGCCGACGATTCGTGCCGGAGCCACGCCCGGGCGGGCCGCGATCGGGGCCAGGAGCAAAAGGGCGGTGAGCAGCGGGACCTGGGCAATCACGAGAGCGCAGAGCGCCGCTCGCCTCTGGGTCGATTCGGAAGCGGGCAGGTGGCGCGCCCACCCGCCGAGGCCGGCGGCGACACGCGGGGCGGCCCAGGTCGCGAGGGTCAGGGCGACGGCGGCCGTCGCGAGGCCCGCCCCCGGGCCGCTGAACGGGCCGAGGAGCCACGCGGCGAGGGCGCGGAGGGCGGCGCTCGGATCCTGCTGCAAGAGGAGGACGACGATGGGGACCCCGGCGAGGGGCGCCGCGGCTCGCATGGCCAGCTGCGCGCCGACGTGCAGGTGAAAGCGTGCCAGAGCGGCGAGCCCCGGCCCGGTCGCAGAGGACGTCACTCGCCCGAGCTCCCCCAGTACTGCTCGGGGTGGAGGATCTCCCGCGTCGAATGCGGTGGCCGGGCGTAGGCCAGCTCGATGTCCTCGATGCGGACGCCGTCGTAGAGCCACTCCCAGGGCTTGCCCCGCAGCAGGAAGGAGAATCCGAGCGTGTAGGGCAGCAGGAGCCGCATCTGGAGGAACGTCGGCGCGCCCTCGACCGCCTTCGCGCGCGCCTGGCTGGTCCTGGCCGCTTCCTCCTTGGCCTTCCCGATGCCGAGGAGATCCTTCTCCGCGAGGTCGAGCTGAGCCGAGACGAGGTCGGTCTTCGGCGGGACGAGGCCCAGCTGGACCCAGGCGTCGCGGGTACGGCCCGCGCTCTCTCGCGCGGCGTCGTCGAGGCCCGACTCGAAGTCCTTGCGGGCGGTGGCGCCGTCGACGACCTCGACCGCCACCGCCGTCTCGAAGCGGAGCCGCCGGAGCTGCTCGACGGTGGCGCTCACCTCCCGGACGAGGGCCTCGGCCCGGGCGCTGGTGATCCCGGCCTCGACCTTCTTCGACGGCTCGTCGCCCCTCGCTCCCGGCACCGGGAGGAAGGCCGCCACGCACGCGATGCCGACGAGCCCCCGCATGGCGGGCGGGATCTTACTCCGCCGCCCGCCCGGTGGGATCGGCCGGCCGCGGACGCAGGATCGGCCGCCAGAGGCCCCCTTCCGTGAAGGCTCGCCAGCCAGGGCCTACCGCCTTGACGACGCCGGCCGCGAGCCAGAGGGACCACAGCAGCATCGCCACGCGGTAGACCCAGAGGGGAAGGCTCCAGACGGCGGCGAGCGGCATGTCGCCGGCGATCCTCGGCGCGTACCACCGGAGGACCGTGTCCGTGCTGTCGTTGCCGGCCACCTGCATGTCCGGCCGGAAGAGCAGGCCCTGGTGGATCGCGACGTAGAGGATGCCGAGGCTCACGAGGCCCCAGGCGAAGAGCAACAGCTGGAGAAGGTCGAAGGCCCAGGCGTGCCGCGGCGCGCGTCGGCCCCGGAGGGCCAGGGCGAAGACGAAGGCGGGGACGACCAGGGCCGCGGGCGCGGGGAGGACGCTGAGGCCGAGGCCGAGCAGGACCCACTGTGCGCTCGTGAACGGGCTCAAGGGGACGTGGCCGAGGCCGAGAGCCACCGCGAGGAGGAAGACGAGGTACGGCCAGAAGAGGACGGCCGGGCCCCAGGCGGGGCCGCCCGTGGCGATGAGCCAACGGTCGGGAGGGATCGTGACCTGCTGGGAGACGTTGACGGCGGGGGTCGAGAGCGAGACGTGCGGCAGCGCGTAGAAGGCCCCCATGCCGCGGGGCTCCTGCCAGGTCACCTCCAGGACGTGCGTGCCCGCGGGCACCGTCACCCGGAGCTCGCCGGACTCGGGCCGCGTCGGGCGCTCGTGGGCGTCGATCGTGACCTGCTCGACGACGGCCGCCTTCGGGATGTGCAGGGCGAGGGGCTGCTCCCGGCTGGCGCGGGCGGTCGCCGCGAGGCGGACCTTCTCCAGCCGGCGGCCCGGCGTCGCCTCGAGGGTCAGGCCGTCGAGGGTCAGGGTCTGACCTTCGACGCCCGCCGGCCGACCGAAGCGGACGGTCACCTCTTCGCCCGGCCAGGGGCGGTATTCCGGGGCGAACAGTCCCTCCTCGACACGCGAGACGGGCGCGAGGCCGGCGGAAGAGCAGGACCAGATCGGGCCGCAACGGAGGACCCAGGCCTCCGACCACGGGCGGCCTTCGGGGGCACGCAAGACGATCTGCGGCGCCTGCGCGAGCGTGGACTCCCACGTGGCCTCGGTCTCGTCGCCACCGAGGCTCACCGCGACCTCGCCTCGGTCGACCACGATCGTTCGTGTCGGCGCTTCGCCCGGGAGAAGGGGCACCCGCAGCGCGATCGGGGAGCCCACGGGCGTCACCCGGCGCACGCGGGTCTCGACGATCCACGTGACGCCGAGAGCGAGGGTGCGGGTGACCTCGAGCCACGGGGCGTAGCGGCCTTCCGATCCCGAGGTGCCGCCGCGGGGAGCGAGACGGCGGGTGAGGAGGATCGACGGCTCGGCGGGGCCGTCCTTGCGGAGGCCGCTCACGTCCCACCCCGGAGCCTCGGCCCGGGCTCGTCGGGGAGGGTCCGCGAACTGCAGCGTGAAGCTGTCGCCGGGAGGAACGGGGCCTTCGGCCAGGACGCGGTGGACGCCGCGCGGGAGGCGGAGATGCAGGAAGCCCGAGGCGAGCCGCGCGATCGCGACCGCGGGGGCGCCGTCGACGCGGACGACGGAGGGGGCCCAGCTCGCGACGGGCCCGGGAAGTGGCCACGCGCCGTCCGCCGCGGCGTGGACCTCGGCCTCAACGGCGAGACGGCTGTCGGTGAGCCGCAGGACGAGGGCCGGTGCCGTGACGCAGCGTGGCTCGCAAGGCGCGGGGCGGGTGAGCCGGGCCTTCAGGTCCTCGAGCATCTCCGGCCGCGGGGTGTCGGTCTGCGCGCTGGCCGGGGCGGGCAGCAGGGCGAGGCCGGAGGCGAGGAACGCGACGGGGACCGACGAAACGAAGAGGAGAGCCGTCGTCGCATGGACGGTCGCCCGGCGCGGGAAGGACGGCCACCGGCCCGTGAGCATCACGAAGCCGAACGCGGCCAGGAGGACGAGGCGCATCAAGGTCAGGAGGCGATTGAGGCCGGGCGAGGCGAGGAAGAGCCGCATCGTGTGGTCGCGGCCGACGGGCCCGCTCCAGGCGAGGGAGTAACGGCGCCAGGTCCAGCTCGGCACGCCGGGACCCGTCTGGAGGACGGCCCGCGGATCCTGCTCGAGGGCCGTGTCGTAGGCACGGCCCTGCAACTTCTGGACGCGCGACTCGTCGGGGGCCGGCATCTCGCCCCGCGCCGCCGCGACGGGGGCGTTGCGCAAGCGGCCGGCCTTCGCACTGGCCTCCTCCTCCTGAGCGGGCGGGGGCGCCGCGGGAAGGCCGCCGACGAGTCCTCCGACGACGCCGCCCGGCACGCCACCCGTGGCACCACCCGGCGCCTCGCCTTCGCTCCCCCCTGAGCCACCGCGCGTCACTCCCGCCTGCATGCGGCCCTTCGCGGGCGGGCCCGCCCATCCCTCCCCGCTCACCTGCGCCACCTGCGGGAAGAGCGCGTCCTTCACCTGGTCGCGGACGAAGGGCACGGCCACCGCCACGAGGAAGGCGGCGCTCGCGAGGAACCAGAGGCGGGCGACGCGCGGGATCCAGCCCGCGAGGGGCGCCCGCCGGAGGGCGATCGCGGCGACGAGGCTCAGCCAGACGGCGAACGGCGCGCCGGGCTCGCCGTGGGTCAGCACGAGGGCGGCGAGCGCGAGGCCGGCGGGCCGAAGGCCGAGGAGGCGGCGGACAGCGAGGCTCACGATCAGGACGAAGAAGAAGCCGAGGAGAGTCCAGCGCGACGTCCACGTGCCGGGCACGTGGTCCACGCCGCTCGCCGCGAGGAGGCTCCAGCCGGGCGGGACGTGGAGGGTCGTCTGGAGCTGCTCGACGCCGGTCGTCCACCCCACGGCGGGAGCGCGGCCGCCGAAGGGGAGGCGCGACTCCGCTTCGAGCTGAAGCGCGGAGCGGCGCAACTCGACGCCGGCCGCCATCGTTTCGGGGTTGGCGGTGACCAGCTGGTCCTGGCCGTCGACGGCGATCCGGCCGAGCGTGCCCGGGGGGAGGAGGTCGAGGCGCGTGGTGGCGCGGAGGGTGCCGCCGAAACGGTCGCGGACGCTCGCCCCGCTCCCGTCTGGATCGAGCCACATCTCGCGGGCGAGCGTGATCGAGTCGGGACGTGGCTCGGCCTCGCCCCGCCGCACCTCGCCCAGGGCGAGGCTCGTCCCCGGCTCGAGGACGAACGCCGGCAGGGCGCGCCACTCCGCGGGAAGGTCCGTCCGCGAGGGGTCGACGGGAGTGGGGCCGGCCAGCTCGACCTGGCGCAGCCTCTCGTCGGAGAGGAACACCCAGACCTCGCGCGAGGGCCAGGGCTCGGCCGGCGGGATCTTCGGAAGCCCCAGCGCCTTCGGCCGCCCGTCCACGCGCGCGTCGACGCTCACCGAGTACCGGCCCGCGCGCACCTGGACGCGCAGCCCGTCCCTCTCCACGCGAGCGGGCAGACCGCCGGACACGGACACGGGAGCGGTTCCCGGGAGGAGGGCGGCTGGGAGCGTGATCTCTCGCGCGCGGCCCGCCACCTCGAGCGCGAGGCGGGTCTCGACGAAGAGCGGGACCCCGTCGCGGAGCTTCCGGAAGACCTGGATCCGCAGCCGCTCGCCTTCGCCGGCGGCCTCGGCTCCAGCGCGGAGCCAGAGGAGGCCCGCCTCGTCGCGCCGCGGCCGCGGAACGGGCTGACCGTCGAGCCGCAGGTCGACGAGGCCGACGTCGGCGGGCACGCTCAGCGACTCGGGCGGCCGTGACCAGGCGAAGCGCCCGGCGACGCGGTGGCGACCGGCGGGGACGCGCAGCCCCGGCGCGCCGTCACGGCCGTAAACGGGGGCGGGGGAGCCGTCGAGTCGGACGTCCTGCGGCCAGAGATCGGCGCTGCCGGGGAGAAGGGCGTCGGCCGGCCGGTCGGCCTGGACGTCGACGGCGAAGGTGCCGCCGCTCGCCACGAGGTCGAGCGACAGCCGGCCCGGCCAGACGCAGACGGCCTGGCCCGGCGCCGACCAGCAGCCGAGGGTCGGCACCTGGTCCAGCACCCAGGGCACCCACGGCCGCAGGCCGGGCGGCAGGTCCTCGCGCGCGATGGGCTGGGCGCTCGCAGTCGACAGGCCAGCGGCGAGCGCGGCGACCACGGTCAAGGCTCGGACTGCGCGCGGCTCGATGCGGCGTCGCACGGGCACCTCCCGGGCCGGATGCCCGGCCCCCAACCGGATACGGGCGAAGGATAAGGCGGATTCCGGAAGGCGGCGCGCCTCCAGGGCCGTCGCGCGTTCACCGGGCCAGGGGAGTTCGCTCCGGCACGTGGAGACGGCGGTCGCGGAGGAAGCTCGAGGCCGCGGCCGCGGGGCTCCGGCCCTGCTCGTCCACGAGGCGGTTGAGCGATCGCATCCGGGCGACGTCGATCGCGCCGTCCAGCTCCCGGAGCGCGGCGAGGGCGTCCGGAGCCTCGCGGGCGAGCCGCCGACCGGCCAGGACGACGGCGTCGTAAGGCGGGATCGCCCGACGCTCGTCCTCCAGGACGACGAGCCCGAGGGCTTCGATCCGGCCGTCCGAGGAATAGGCGGTGATCGCGTCGACCTGGGCCGCCTCGATCGCGCGGTAGAGGAGCGACGGATCCATCGTCCGCCGCGCGCGGAACGCGAGGCCGTAGGCGCTCTCGACGGCCCGCCACTCCTCGCGCGCGAAGAACTCGTAGTCGCTCGCGAGCGAGAGGTCCCGGGCGTGGCGGGCGAGGTCGGAGAGGGTGACGAGGCCGAGGCGCTCGGCGGTGTCGCGGCGCACCGCGAAGCAGTAGGCGTTCTCGAACCCCAGCGACGCGGCGAGGGTGACGCCGTTCCGCTCGAGGAGCCAGCGCCGGACCTCGGCTTCCATCTCGCGGCGCGAGCCGCCCGCGCCCTTCCGGCCCATGACCGTCGCCCAGAGCGTCCCCGTGTAGTCGACGTAGAGGTCGATCTCGTCGCGGCAGAGGGCGTCGAAGGCCACGGCCGAGCCGAGCGAGGGGAGCGTCCGCGTGGCTCGTCCGGTCCTCGCGTGCACGGTGCCGGCGAGGATCTCGGCGAGGACGTACTGCTCCGTGAACGTCTTGGCGCCGACGACGATCGGGCGGGAGGCCGATGCGGAGCCCGTCCGCGCGGGCGGCGTCCAGGCCCACGATGCGAGGGCCAGCAGGAGGAGGGCGGCGACGGCCAGCGGGCGGCGACGACGGGCGGACAAGCCGACGGCCACGCCGCGGACGATCGCGTCGAGGCCGAGAGCGAGGACCGCTGCCGCGACGCAGCCCGTGAGGATGGCCGCGGTGTTGCGGGTCTGCAGGCCGCCGAAGATGTAGTTGCCCAGGCTGGGCGCCCCGATCGGCGTCGAGAGCGTGGCCATTCCGACGGTCCACACGGTGGCGGTCCGGACGCCGGCGACGATCACCGGAAGCGCGAGAGGGAGCTCGACGTGGAGAAGCCTCTCGTTGCGGGTCATGCCGAGCCCGCGGGCCGCCTCGAGGACGGCCGCATCGACGCCATGGAGGCCGGTCACCGCGTTTCGCAGGATGGGGAGCAGGCTGTACAGCACGAGGGCGAGGAAGGCGGGAAGCGTGCCGATGCCGGGCAAGCCGAGCCCGGAGAGGAGGGGCACCATCATCGCGAGGAGGGCCAGGGCGGGCACGGTCTGGATGACGCCGGCGAGAGCGAGGACCGGCGCCTCGAGGGCGCGCACGCGGGCGACGACGACACCGGCGGGAACCGCGAGGAGGATCCCGGCGGCGAGAGCGGCGAGGGTGAGGCGGACGTGGGCCGAGAGGTACTCGGGGAGGAGGGCGAGCTGCTCGGTCACGAGCGGCCCTCGAGGCGGGAGGCGACGAGGCGCGCCTGCCGGCGCGGCGCGTCGACGAGGCTCGCCACGCCCTCGTCGGCGGGGCAGCGCGCGAGCTCGGCCGGAGTGCCGACCTGCACCAGCCGCCCCGCCCGCATGACGCCGATGAGGTCGGCGAGGACGAGGGCCTCGGCCATGTCGTGGGTGACGAAGACGGCGGTGAGGCCGAGCCTCCGCCGCAGGCCGTCGAACGAGCGCTGGAGCCGGTCGCGGGTCAGCGGGTCGAGAGCGCCGAACGGCTCGTCGAGGAGCATCACGCGGGGCGAGGCGGCGAGGGCCCGCGCGACGCCGACCCGCTGCTGCTCGCCGCCGGAGAGACTGGCCGGGAAGCGGCCGGCGAGGGGGGGATCGATCTCGACGAGGGCCAGGAGCTCGCCGACCCGGGCGCCGATCTTGTCGCGCTCCCATGCGGCCAGGCGCAGGGGCATGGCCACGTTCTCGGCCACGGTCATGTGGGGGAAGAGGCCGATGCCCTGGAAGACGTACCCGATCGACCGCCGCAACGCGTGGGGCTCGACGGAGGCGGCGTCCTTTCCCTCCACGACGACCCGCCCTGCGTCGGGCTCCACGAGGCGGTTGATCATCTTGAGGGTGGTCGTCTTGCCGGCGCCCGACCCTCCGACGAGGGCGAGCACCTGACCGGCCTCCACGTGGAAGCTGACGTCGACGACGGCGAGCGTCGATCCGTAGCGCCGGGTGAGGCCTTCGACCCGGATCATCGCGGACGGGCGCTCACTCGTCCTCGGCCAGGGCGTGGGCCTTCCGCCCGCCCCGGGCGACCCGCTCCAGGGTGTGCTCGGAGGCCATGAGGCGCGAGGCGAGGACGGTGCAGCGCTCCACGAGGGCGGCGACGCCTTCCCGGAGCTCGTGGCTCGTGCGGAGGACGTCCACGTTCGCCTCCATGTCCTCCGCCGTCCAGCCGCGCGAGTGTGCGACGTAGGGGAACTGCGGGAAGAGGAAGCCGAGCTCGGCGAAGAAGCCCAGCATCTGCCCGGCCACCGCCTGGACGTTGTCCTGGCCGCCGATGACGATGAAGCCCGCTACCTTGTCGCGGATGAGCACGCGGTCCCGGGTGGTGACCTGGTTCTGGATGCAGTTCATGCGCTCGGCCATCCGGTAGTAGAGCGAGCTCGCGGCGCCCCACCGGATGGGCGTCGCCACCAGGATGACGTCGGCCCAGTGGACGAGCGCCTCGTAGACGCGGTCGAGCTGGTCGCCGGGGTCCATCTGGGTGATCGAGCAGGGCCAGGTGCAGGCCTGGGCGCTCTTGGAGTAGTAGCCCTCGCAGGCCCGGAACGACAGCTCGCCGAGCCGGATGAGGCGCGTCTCGGCCCCGAGCGCTTCCCGCGCGTGGCCGACCGCGTGGGCGAGAAGCTCCTCCGAGCCGGAGTAGCGGGGGTTCGCCCGGTCCATCACCGTCGTGGAGAGTCCGGCCACCCGGACCGGGCCGGGCTCGCGCCGGACTGGACGAGCCAGCGGGTGAGGCTCGTGCGGGTTCTTGTGTCGGGGCGTGCGGGCGTTGGCGTCGACGAGGACGCGCCCGTTCTCGACCTTCGTCGCGTAGGACGGCACGCGGTCGTCCTCGAAGCCCGGCTCTCCCTCTCCCGTGCGGCGGTGGAACCTCCAGTTGTGCCACGGGCAGACGACGTAGTCGCCGTCGAGCCGACCCTCGCCGAGCGGGCCGCCCGCGTGGTTGCAGACCCCGGAGATCGCGCTCCAGGTGCCGTCCTTGTACACGAGCGCGATCGGCGTCGTCCCCGCCCGGACGCGGCTGACCGCTCTCGTTCGGAGCTCGTCGGCCGGACCGACGTCCTGCCATCTTTCCTCGGCCATCGGTCCTCCTCGTGAGACGCGCCCCGCACCTTACTTTCGGTTCCCCGGTGGCGCAAGGGCGGACTCCGAGGCGGAGTGGGATTCGCTTGACGCGAACCCGCGTCGCCCGTACGTTCACGAACATGGAAACCGTCGTCTGGGAGGCCCTGGGGAGAGTGTCGCCGCGCGGGCTCGTGGAAGCGCGCCTCCTCCTGCACCACGCCGTGCAGCTCGTGGCCGCCGTCGGGCGGAGCCTCGTGGCGCCCCGCCCCGACGACGGGCACACGAGCCTCGAGTGGCGTGCACGGACCCTCGCGGGACAGGAGGTGCCGGGCCCGCGTCCCTGGCGCGCCGCGCTCCTCACCGAGGGGCCGTCGCTGGCGGTGCTGGCCCGCGACGCGGAGGTGGCCCGGCTCGAGCTCTCCGGCCGGACGAAGGCGGAGGCGTTCGGCTGGCTCGCCGAACGCGCGGCGAGCCTGGGCGCGGCCGCCGATCGTCTGCGCCTCCAGGCGCCCTACACGATACCGGCCCATCCGGTCGGCGGCGGCGCGCCGTTCCGGCGGCTGGCCGACGACTCCCTGGCCGAGATCGCCCGCTGGTTCGCCGACGGGAACGCCCTCGTCCGGGCCGTCGTCGCCACCTGGCCCGGCGCGCAGCCGGTGCGGATCTGGCCGCACCACTTCGACGTCGGCTCCGTGCTCCCGCTCGCCGGCAAGCCTGGCGCGGAGGCTCCGTCCATCGGTGTCGGCCTTTCGCCGGGAGACGAAGGGATCCCCGAGCCGTACCTCTACGTGACGCGGTGGCCCGTCCCGCCGGCCGACTCGCTGCCCGCGCTCCCGGGTGGAGGACGCTGGCACCGCGAGGGATGGGTTGGCGCTCTTCTCACGGGCAGCGAGATCGTGGAGTCGGGCGGGGGCGGGGTCCAGGCCGCGTCGGCGGGCGCGTTCCTGACCGGCGCCGTCGAGGTGCTGCGCGCCCTTCGCCTATAGCGAGCGGGTGCAGCGGAACTTGGAGAAGACGTAGGGGTAGTGGGGCTGGAACCAGTTCCGGAAGGTCGGTCGAAGGAGGGCCCAGTCGGTCGCCCACGAGCCGCCGAGCAGGACGAAGTGACGGCCGTCGAAGAAGTCGGCAGAGTAGCCCGGATAGCGCGGCATCGCCTCGAAGCCCGGGAAGGGCGCGAAGGTCGAGCTCGTCCACTCCCAGCCGTTGCCGACCAGCTCGTGGACCCCCCACGCGCTCGCGCCTTCGGGGTGCGAGGCGACGGGCACGGGCGACGCGCGCCGGAAGTGGAAGCTGCCGCGCCGCTCGTCCGGAGGCTCCTCGCCCCACGGCCATCGACGCTCGTCGCCCGAAGGGGTCCCCCGCGCCGCGCGATGCCACTCCGCCTCGGTCGGCAGGCGCGCCTCCCTCCATCGCGCGTAGGCAGAAGCCTCGGCCCAGCTAACCTGGGCCGGCCAGTGGGCGGCCTGCCCGAAGGGCACGTCCTCGAGGAGGCTCCGCACGCGGAAGCCGTCGCCCGCCTGCACCCACGAGTGCGGCCGGTGGACGCAGCGGCGCATCCGCCACCCCCAGTCCTCCTCCCGCCACAGGCGCGGCTCGGCATAGCCCCCGTCGCGCACGAAGTCCAGCAGGTCGGCGTTCGTCACCGGGCGGTCGTCGATCGCGAACGGCGGAACCGGCGCTCGCCGCTCGGGGAACTCGTTGTCCCACCCGAATCGCAGGGAACCGGGCGCCGCGCCGAGGACCGCTTCTCCCCCGGGCACCTCGATCGGCTTCGACCTCGGCGGCTCGTCGTCCTCCGCGAGCTCCGGCCAGCCCGCCGGCCGCGTCTTCAGCGCGTGGCCGAGCTCCTGGACCATGTAGAGGAGGGTCTCGTGGTGCATGAGCTCGTGCTCGACGACCATCGCGACGACGGGGCGGCCCTCGCGCGGGAAGCCGGGGTCGGAGAGAGCCCCGGCCAGGTCCCGGCGGACGCGGTCGCGGTACTCGATCACCGCCGCTCGTTCCGGCCACTCGGCCTGCGGCGCGCAGGCGTCGACGCCGACGGGGTCGATTCCGCGCGCGAAGATCCCGTCGAGATCCGGCCGGAAGGGGGGCCATCCGAGAAAGCCGCGGCCGACGTGGTTCCACGCGAAGGCGGGAAGGTGGCCGAGGTAGAAGAGGAAAGGCTGGCGGAGGGCGATCGGCTGCTCAAGCCACGCACCGTCGGCCAGCAGGCCGA
>Ga0335080_10002290_pt1 | contig 19054 bp, 35 predicted proteins | sample Lox_Sample_34_FD_206720 | JGI IMG/M metagenome (GOLD analysis project Ga0335080, IMG submission 206720) | Soil microbial communities from Loxahatchee National Wildlife Refuge, Florida, United States - Lox_Sample_3.4 | ecosystem: Environmental > Terrestrial > Soil > Wetlands | place: USA...
CGGCGACAACGCCGGTGCGCTCCTCCGCGGGATCAAGCGCGAGGAGGTCGAGCGCGGCCAGGTCGTCGCGAAGCCGGGCTCGATCACGCCGCACACGCACTTCAAGGCCGAGGTCTACGTCCTGTCCAAGGACGAGGGCGGCCGCCACACGCCGTTCTTCAACGGCTACCGCCCGCAGTTCTACTTCCGGACGACGGACGTGACCGGCTCGATCAAGCTCCCGGAGGGCCAGGAGATGGTCATGCCGGGCGACAACACGAACATGGAGATCGAGATGATCCAGCCGATCGCGATGGATCAGGGTCTCCGCTTCGCGATCCGCGAGGGCGGCCGCACCGTCGGCGCCGGCGCGGTGACCGAGATCATCAAGTAACGAGACGAGTGAGAGGAGGGCGCCGGTGCCGCAGCAGAAGATCCGAATCAGGCTGAAGGGCTACGACCACCAGCAGGTGGACAAGTCCGCGAAGGACATCGTGGACACGGCCCAGCGCACCGGCGCCACCATCACCGGTCCCGTGCCGCTGCCCACCGAGAAGAACGTCTACTGCGTGATCCGCTCGCCGTTCAAGGACAAGGACTCGCGGGAGCACTTCGAGGTGCGGACGCACAAGCGGCTGATCGACATCCACTCGCCGACGCCGAAGACGGTCGACTCGCTGATGCGGCTCGACCTCCCGGCCGGCGTCGACATCGAGATCAAGCTGTGAGAGGGATTCTCGGCAAGAAGCTGGGCATGACCCAGGTCTTCGATGCGGAGACCGGCGGCGTCACCCCGGTGACGGTGATCGAGGCGGGCCCGTGCCCGGTCGTCGCCGTGCGCACGCCGGACGCCGACGGCTACGAGGCCGTGCAGCTCGCGTGGGAGCCGGTCGCCGACCGCAAGATCTCGAAGCCCGAGCGCGGCCACCTCGCGAAGAGCGGGATCGACGGCGCCTACCGGCACCTCGTCGAGTTCCGCGGCCACTTCGCGGAGGCGGTGCAGGGCGAGAGCGTCACGGTCGAGATCTTCCAGGCCGGCGACAAGATCAAGGTCTCCGGCACCTCGATCGGCAAGGGCTTCCAGGGGACGATCAAGCGCCACCGGTTCCACCGCGGCCCGGTCACGCACGGCTCGCACAACATCCGCAAGCCGGGCTCGATCGGCGCGTCGGCGACCCCGTCGCGCGTCTTCAAGGGGATCAAGATGGCGGGCCGGATGGGCGGCAAGCGCGTCACCCAGGTCGGGCTGACGGTGCACTCGGTCGACCCGGAGCGGAACCTGCTGCTCGTCAAGGGCGCCGTCCCGGGCCCGAAGAACGGCGTGCTCGAGATCAGGGAGATGCACTAGTGGCCGCCCCCAAGGCACCGCTGCTCGGCGGGTCGGCGAAGAAGGACGTCTCCCTCGAGGAGGCCGTCTTCGCCGTCGAGCTGAAGCCGCACCTCGTTCACGAGGCGGTGCGCGCCGAGTTCGCGGAGCAGCGCCAGGGCACCCGCCAGGCGAAGAGCCGCGGCATGGTCGCCGGCGGCCGCTCGAAGCCGTGGCGGCAGAAGGGCACCGGCCGCGCGCGCCAGGGCACGATCCGCGCGCCGCAGTTCACCGGCGGCGGCGTGGCGTTCGCTCCGTCCCCGCGGTCGTTCGAGCTGAAGATGAACAAGAAGGCGTTCAAGGCGGCGCTCCGCAGCGCGCTGACGGATCACGCCCAGTCGGGCACGCTCGCGCTCGTCGGCTCGTCGGCGTTCGCCGAGCCGTCGACGAAGACGGCGGTGAAGCTCCTCGCCGACTGGGGGAAGCGGACGCCGACGGTCGTCGTCGCGACCGAGGACGAGCTGAATCTCGCGAAGAGCTTCCGCAACCTCGAGCGCGTGGTCGTCACGACCCCGGCCGAGCTCGAGGTCGCCGAGATCGTGTGGGCGCGCTCGCTGCTCGTCAGCGAGGCCGCGCTGCCGCTGGTGCAGGGGAGAGCGTCATGAGCCTGCATCCCGGAGAGATCCTGATCGCGCCGATCATCTCGGAGAAGAGCTACGGCCAGATCGCGCTCAACCGCTACACGTTCAAGATCCACCAGGACGCGCACCGGACGCAGGTTCGGCAGGCGGTCGAGCAGCTGTTCGACGTCAAGGTCGTCTCCGTCAACATCATCAAGGTGCAGCCGAAGCCGAAGCGGCGCGGCGTCACGAAGGGCGTGCGCCCCGGCTGGAAGAAGGCCGTCGTCCAGCTGAAGGCCGGCGACAAGATCGAGATCTTCGAGGGGGCTCAGCTGTAATGCCGATCCGCCGTTACAAGCCGACGTCGCCCGGCCGCCGCTTCATGTCGGTCTCGACGTTCGAGGAGATCACGAAGACGACGCCGGAGAAGAGCCTGCTGGAGCCGGTGGCGAAGAAGGGCGGCCGCAACAACAACGGCCGGATCACGACGCGCCACCAGGGCGGCGGCCACAAGCGCCGCTACCGCATCATCGACTTCAAGCGGCGCAAGGACGGCGTGCCCGCGAAGGTCGCCGCGATCGAGTACGACCCGAACCGGTCGGCGCGCATCGCGCTGCTCCACTACGCCGACGGCGAGAAGGCCTACATCCTCGCGCCCGCGCAGCTGCGCGTCGGCGCCACCGTCGAGTCCGGCCCCGAGGCGGACATCCGCGTCGGCAACGCGCTGCCGCTCGAGAACATCCCGACCGGCACCCTCGTCCACAACGTCGAGCTGAAGCCGGGCCAGGGCGCGAAGATGGCGCGCTCCGCCGGCTCCGGCATCCAGCTCGTGGCGAAGGACCAGGGCTACGCGGTATTGCGGCTCCCCTCCGGCGAGATGCGCCGCGTGGCGCTCGCGTGCCGCGCGACCGTCGGCCAGGTCGGCAACGTCGACCACCAGAACATCACCGGCGGCAAGGCGGGCCGGAGCCGCTGGCGCGGCAAGCGCCCGGCGGTGCGCGGCTCGGCGATGAACCCCGTCGACCACCCGCACGGCGGCGGCGAGGGCAAGTCGAAGGGCGGCCGCCATCCGGTCACCCCGTGGGGCGTGCCGACGCTCGGCAAGCGCACGCGCGCGAAGCACAAGGAGTCCGACAAGCTGATCGTCCGCGCCCGCAGGCGCGGCAAGGAGGGTCGTCGCTAGATGTCTCGTTCCAGCAAGAAGGGCCCGTTCGTGCAGGAGCGCCTGCTCGCCCGCATCGAGGCGATGAACGCGTCGGGCCAGAAGAACATGATCCGCACCTGGTCGCGGTCGTCGACGATCTTCCCGGAGATGGTCGGCCACACGATCGCGGTGCACGACGGCCGCAAGCACGTGCCGGTGTTCGTCAACGAGCAGATGGTCGGGCACAAGCTCGGCGAGTTCGCGCCGACGCGGACGTTCCGCGGACACGCCGGCGACCGCGCGGCGAAGGTCAAGAGATAGGGATATGGCAGCAGTCGAGACAGAGCAGACGGTCCGGGCCCAGGCGAAGTGGGTGCACTCGAGCGCGCGCAAGGCGCGGCTCGTCACCGACCTGATCCGCGGCCGCTCGGTCCCGGAGGCGCGGACGATCCTCGCGTTCTCGCAGCGCGCCGTCGCCCGCGACGTGGAGAAGGTGCTGCGCTCGGCCGTCGCGAACGCCGAGTCGCGCCCGGACCTCCACTGGAACGGCGACGACCTCGTCGTCGTCACCGCCTACGCGGACGAGGGGCCGACGCTGAAGCGCTGGCGCGCACGCGCGCGCGGCCGCGTCGCCCGCATCCGCAAGCGCACGTGCCACATCACGCTCGAGCTGGCCCAGAGCCCGGCGGCGCTCGCGTCCGCCGCAGCCGCTGTCGAGGCGAAGCCGCGCCGGCAACGCGCGCCGAAGGCCGCCGAGCCCGTCGTCGAGGAGCCCGTGGCCGAGACCGTCGAAGAGACCCCCGCCGAGGAGGAGCAGCCCAAGCGGCGCTCCCGCAAGAAGACAGAGAGCGAGGAGAGCTAGTGGGCCAGAAGATCCATCCCGGCGGGATGCGCGTCGGCGTCATCCACGACTGGAAGTCCAACTGGTACACGGGCAAGAAGGAGTTCCCCGAGTACCTGCTCGAGGACGTCAAGATCCGCGAGCACATCTACAGGAAGCTCTCGCACGCGGGGCTCTCGGACATCCTCATCCGCAAGGACAAGCAGCGGATCACCGTCGACATCTACACGGCGCGCCCCGGCATCGTCATCGGCAAGTCGGGCGTCGAGGTGGACGCGCTCCGCAAAGAGCTGCACGCGATCACGCAGAAGAACGTCCACATCAACATCAACGAGATCAAGCGGCCCGAGCTCGACGCGAAGCTCGTCGCACAGTCGATCGCCGAGCAGCTCTCGAACCGCGTCGCCTTCCGGCGCGCGATGAAGCGCGCGCTCGCGAGCGCCATCCGCTCCGGCGCCGCCGGCGTGAAGATCTCGTGCTCCGGCCGCCTCGGCGGCGGCGAGATGAGCCGCCGGGAGACGTACAACGAGGGCCGCGTGCCGCTGCACACGATCCGCGCCGACATCGACTACGGCTTCGTCGAGGCGAAGACGACGTACGGGCGCATCGGCGTGAAGGTCTGGATCAACAAGGGCGAGATCATGCCCGAGGGCTTCGAGGGCGTCAGCACCGGCGACCAGCGTCTCGGCGACCAGGACGCGCGGCGCCGCCGCGGCGGGGCGACCGAGGGTCTCGGCGCCTCGCGCGAGAGCGGGCGCGGCCGCGGTCCCGACCGCGAGGGCCTCGGCCCGGTGCGCCAGCGCCGGCGCGGCCCCGGCGGCGGCCAGGGCGGCGGCGGAGGGCGCGGCGGCTCCGGCCGCGGGCGCGGCCCCGGCACGGGCGCACGCCCCGCGGGCGGCCCGGGAGCCGGCGCACGCCCCGCGGGCGGCCCGGGAGCGGGCGCACGCCCCGCGGGCGGCCCGGGCTCCGGCGCACGCCCCGCCGGCGGACGTCCGCCGCGCGGCCGCGGCGCCGGTGCGCCGAAGCCCGAGGAGACGACGAAGGAGCAGACGGCCGCGGAGACGCCCGTGACCGAGCCGGTCGTCGAGGAGACGCCGCCGGCCGCCGAGGCGACGGCACCGGAGGCGCCCGAGCAGACGGCGCCGGAGCAGACGGAGGGTGAGAGCTAGTGCTGCTGCCGAAGAAGACGAAGTTCCGCAAGGTGCATCGCGGCCGCCGTCGCGGCGAGGCGAAGGGCCAGACGTCCGTGCAGTTCGGCGACTACGGGCTGAAGGCGACCGAGGCCGGCTGGATCACGAACCGGCAGATCGAGGCCGCCCGTATCGCGATGACGCGCAAGATGAAGCGCGGCGGCAAGGTCTGGATCAACGTCTTCCCGGACAAGAGCGTCACGAAGAAGCCGGCCGAGACCCGAATGGGCTCGGGCAAGGGCTCGCCGGAGGGCTGGGTCGCCGTGATCAAGCCGGGGCGCGTGATGTTCGAGCTGGCCGGCGTGCCGGAGCCGCTCGCGAAGGAGGCGCTCCGCCTGGCGGGCCAGAAGCTGTCGGTGCCGACGAAGGTCGTGAAGAGAGAGGCTGAGCTGTTTTGACGAGGCCGAGCGAACTCAGGGACATGACGGACGACGAGCTCGAGCACCGCCTGTCCGAGCGGCGGCAGGAGCTGTTCAACCTGCGCTTCCAGGCGGTGACCGGCGCGCTCGAGAACAACGCGCGCCTGAAGCTGACGAAGCGCGAGATCGCGCGGATCCTCACGGTCGTGAACGAACGAGAAGCGGCAAAGGAATTGAGCAATGGCTGAAGAGAAGGACGAGATGACGGCTGAGCAGACGGAGGAGACCGTGGAGGCTCCGGCTGCGCCGGAGCCGGAGGTGGAGACCCCGGAGGCCGAGGCGCCTGCCGAGGCAGAGGCGCCTGTCGCCGAGGAGGAGCCCACCCCACAGGCGGACGCCACGGCGTCCGCCGCCGAAGCGACCGAGCCGGCGCCTGCTCCTGCGCAGTCCGAGCCGAAGAAGAAGCGGAAGCGGCTCCCCCGCGCGCAGCGCCCGCAGAAGACGCGCCCGCGCCGGGCGGCGTCGACGGGCGAGCGCAAGCCGATCGTCCGCGAGCCGAAGCCCGAGCACGCGCGCGGCAGCCGCCAGGAGCGGCGCGGCGTCGTCGTCTCGAGCTCGATGGACAAGACGATCGTCGTCAAGGTCGACGTGATCAAGTCGCATCCGAAGTACAAGAAGGTCGTCCGGCGCTCCGTGAAGTTCCATGCCCACGACGAGCAGAACGCGGCGAACGTAGGCGACGTCGTCCGCATCGTCGAGACGCGCCCGCTGTCCGCGACGAAGAACTGGCGTCTCGCCGAGATCGTCGAGGTGGCGAAGTGATCCAGCAGGAGTCGCGTCTCAAGGTGGCCGACAACACCGGCGCCCGCGAGCTGCTGTGCATCCGCGTGGTCGGCGGCCACCACCGCCGCTACGCGCGCGTCGGCGACGTCATCGTCGGCACCGTCAAGACGGCGACGCCCCAGGGCGCCGTGAAGAAGGGCGAGGTCGTCCGCGCGGTCGTCGTGCGCACGAAGAAGCCGTTCGGCCGCGACGACGGCACGACGATCGCGTTCGACGAGAACGCCGCCGTGATCATCGACGCGCAGCGCAACCCGCGCGGCACCCGCATCTTCGGCCCGGTCGCGCGCGAGCTGCGCGAGCGCAACTTCATGAAGATCGTCTCGCTCGCACCGGAGGTGCTCTAGCGTGTCGCAGACCCTGAAAATCAAGAAGGGCGACGTCGTGCACATCCTCCGCGGCAAGGACCGCGGCAAGGAGGGACGCGTGCTCGAGACGCTGCCGAAGGAGGGCCGCGTCCGGGTCGAGAACCTCAACCTCGTCAAGCGCCACCGGCGCCCGCGGCCGATCACGAACGCGAGCCGGATGGGCGGCACGCAGATGATCCCCGGCGGGATCTTCGACGTCGCGCAGCCGCTCCCCGTCTCGAACGTGATGGTCGTCTGCCCGACGTGCAAGAAGCCCACGCGCATCGCCACGGTCACGAAGACGGTGAAGGACAAGACGGTCCGCGTCCGCGTCTGCAAGAACCCGGGCTGCGGCCAGGAGATCGATCGCTGATGGCAACGACCGAGACCTACACGCCGCGCCTCAAGGAGCAGTACGAGCGGGAGATCCGCCCCCAGCTCCAGCAGGAGCTCGGGCTCAGCTCGGTCATGCAGGTGCCGAAGCTCGAGAAGATCACGCTCAACATGGGCGTCGGCGAGGCGAAGACCGACGCGAAGCAGCTCGACTCGGCGATCGAGGAGCTGACGACGATCGCCGGCCAGCGGGCGCAGACCCGCCGCGCCCGCAAGTCGATCGCGCAGTTCAAGATCCGCGAGGGGATGCCGGTCGGCACGAAGGTGACGCTCCGCGGCGCGCGGATGTACGAGTTCCTCGACCGGCTCGTCTCGATCGCCCTCCCGCGCATCCGCGACTTCCGCGGCCTCAACCCCGAGTCGTTCGACGGGCGCGGCAACTACTCGCTCGGCATCCGCGAGCAGATCATCTTCCCGGAGATCAACTACGACGACATTCAGCAGGTTCGCGGCCTCGACGTGACGATCACGACCAGCGCCGAGACCGACGACCACGCACGCGCGCTGCTGACGGCGCTCGGACTGCCGTTCAGCGCGGAAGCACAGAGGAGGGACTGACCCAACGTGGCGAAGACATCGCTCGTCGTCAAGCAGCGGCGACCGCAGAAGTTCAAGGTTCGCAACTACACGCGCTGCAACCGCTGCGGCCGTCCGCGCGCGGTCTTCCGCAAGTTCGGCCTCTGCCGGATCTGCCTGCGCGAGCTCGCGCACCAGGGCGTGATCCCCGGCATGACCAAGAGCTCCTGGTGACCCGATGCTGACCGACCCGATCGCAGACATGCTGACCCGCATCCGCAACGCCAACAAGGCGCTGCACGAGCACGCGACCATGCCGAGCTCGAAGATGAAGGTCGAGATCGCCCGCCTCCTGAAGGAGGAGGGCTACATCCGGGACTACCACGTCGAGAAGGGCGAGTCCTTCGATACCCTGGTCGTCGACCTGAAGTTCGGCAGGAACCGCGAGCGGGTCATCTCCGGCCTGAAGCGCGTGTCCAAGCCCGGACGGCGGGTCTACGCGCGGAAGGACCGCCTCCCGCGCCCGCCGCTCGGCGTGGCGATCCTGTCCACGTCCGGCGGACTCGTCACCGCCCGCACCGCCCAGGAGCGCGGGGTCGGCGGCGAGGTCCTCTGCTTCATCTGGTAGCGCAATGAGTCGAATCGGAAGAAAGCCCATCGAAGTGCCCGCCGGCGTCAACGTGACGATCGAGCCCGGCCGCGTCAGCGTGTCCGGGCCGCTCGGCTCGCTGCAGCAGGTCGTCCCCCAGCGGATGGCCATCGCGCACGAGGACGGCGTCATCGTCGTCACGCGGCCGACGGAGCGCGGCGAGGACCGTGCGCTGCACGGGCTGACGCGCACGATCATCGCGAACATGGTCGAGGGCGTGACGAACGGCTTCGAGAAGAAGCTCGAGATCCAGGGCGTCGGCTACCGCGCCGCGCTGAAGGGCAGCGACCTCGAGCTGAGCGTCGGCTACTCGCATCCGGTGACGATCAAGCCGCGCACCGGCATCTCCTTCGAGGTGCCGCAGCCGACGCAGATCATCGTCAAGGGTCACGACAAGCAGCAGGTCGGCCAGACCGCCGCCGAGATCCGCAAGGTCCGTCCGCCCGAGCCCTACAAGGGCAAGGGCATCCGCTACGACGGCGAGTACGTGCGCAGGAAGGTGGGCAAGCGTGCCTAGGCTCTCCGTCAGGGAAGCGCGCCTGCGGCGGCACCGCCGCGTCCGCGGCAAGGTCAAGGGAACGGCGGCGCGGCCGCGCCTCGTCGTCTTCCGGTCGAACCGCGGCGTCGAGGCGCAGCTCGTCGACGACCTGAGCGGCCGCACGGTCGCCTCCGCCTCGTGGCTGAAGCTGAAGTCGTTCAAGGGCGACAAGTCGGAGCAGGCGGCCGAGGTCGGCAAGCTGCTCGCGGCGAACGCGAAGCAGGCCGGCGTCGCAACGTGCGTCTTCGACCGCTCCGGCTACCTCTACCACGGACGCGTCAAGGCGCTCGCAGACGGCGCCCGCGAGGGAGGACTGAGTTTCTGATGGCAGTGGACTTCTCCGAGACCCGCGAGCTGAAGGAGCGTGTGGTCGAGATCAACCGCGTCGCCAAGGTCGTCAAGGGCGGCCGGCGCTTCTCGTTCACCGCGCTCGTCGTCGTCGGCGACGAGGTTGACCGCGTCGGCGTCGGCTACGGCAAGGCGCGCGAGGTCCCGCTCGCGATCACGAAGGCCGTCGAGGACGCGAAGAAGAACATGTTCACCGTGCCGAAGCACGGCTCGACGATCACGCACGAGGTGCTCGGCCGCTTCGACGCGGCGAAGGTGCTGCTGCGCCCGGCGAGCGAGGGCACCGGCGTCATCGCCGGCGGCGGCGTTCGCGCCGTGCTCGAGCTCGGCGGCGTCCGCAACGTGCTCGCGAAGAGCCTCGGCACGACGAACCCGATCAACATGGCGAAGGCGACCGTCGTCGCGCTGCGCGAGCTGCGCCGGCCCGAGGACGTCGCGAAGATCCGCGGCAAGCAGATCAGCGAGGTGCTCCCGCTGCCGGCCGTCGAGGCGGCGGCTGCTGAGGAGGCCGCTGTGCCGGCGCAGGTCGTAGAGGCCCCGGCGGTCGAGGTCGAGGAAGCACCGGCCGTCGAGGAGCCGCCCGCGCTCGAGGAGCCGGTCGCCGCGGAAGAGCCGGAGCCGTCCGCCGCGGAGCCGCCCGCCGAGGAGGAGCCGGCTCCCGCCGCCGAGGCGCCGGCCGAGGAGCCCGCCGCCGCGGAGAAGCCGAAGGCGAAGCGCCGCAGCATCCGCCGGAAGAAGACGGAGGAGTAAGCGTCGTGGCGAAGGTCAGGATCACGCAGGTGCGCAGCCAGATCGGCCAGAACGAGCGCAACCGCGGCACGCTCCGCGCGCTCGGCCTCGGCAGGATCGGCCGCAGCGCCGAGCACGACGAGTCGCCGGTGCTCGCAGGCATGCTGCGGAAGGTGCGTCATCTCGTGAAGGTGGAGTCCGTCTGATGGGCGAGTCGCTGAACCTGTCGAACATCAAGCCTGCGCAGGCGCGGAAGGACCGGAAGCGCGTCGGCCGCGGCATGGGCTCGGGCAAGGGCAAGTTCTCGGGCCGCGGGATCAAGGGCCAGAAGTCGCGCGCCGGCTCGCACAAGATGCGCGCCGGCTTCGAGGGCGGCCAGATGCCGATCTACATGCGCATCGGCAAGCTCAAGGCGACGTCGGCGGACGCGATGCCGATCGGCCCCTTCCGCACCTCGACCGTCCCGGTCAACGTCCGCGACCTCGTCCGCTTCGAGGCCGGCGACGAGGTGACACCGGAGACGCTCGTCGAGAAGCGGCTGATCAAGAACACGAAGACGGACGTGAAGCTGCTCGGCGTCGGCGAGATCACGACGAAGCTCACGGTGCGCGTGCACGCGATCTCCGCGACGGCGCGCGAGAAGATCGAAGCAGCCGGCGGCACCGTCGAGCTGCTGCGCGAGCCGAAGGTGAAGAAGCACCGGCACAAGGCAAAGCATCCGACGTCTGCTCCCGAGGAGGAGCCGGAGGCCGCGGAGGAGACCGCCGCGGAGGAGCCTGCCGCCGCCTCGGAGCCTGCCGAGGAGTAGGGCGTGCTCTCCTGGCTCGCGAACGCATGGCGCGTCCCGGAGCTGCGGAAGCGCGTGCTCTTCACGGCGTTCGTCCTCGCCGTCTACCGCTTCGGCTCCTGGGTGCCCGCGCCGGGCATCGACCAGGCCGCGATCCAGAGCTACTTCAGCGGCGCCGGCGGCTCGATCCTGACGCTGCTCAACCTCTTCTCCGGCTCCGCGCTGTCGCGCTTCTCGATCTTCGCGCTCGGGATCATGCCGTACGTCACGGCGTCGATCATCCTCCAGCTGCTCACGGTCGTCGTCCCGAGCCTGGAGCGGCTGCAAAAGGAGGGCGAGGCGGGCTACGCGAAGATCACGCAGTACACGCGGTACCTGACCGTCGTGCTGGCCGCCGCCCAGTCGACCGGCTACGCGTTCCTGTTCAAGCGCCAGGGTGCGCTCCCGAACGTGAACGCGGGGAAGATGGTGATCATCGTCGTGACGCTCACCGCCGGCTGCACGCTGCTGATGTGGATGGGCGAGATGATCACGAAGCGTGGCGTCGGCAACGGCATCTCGCTTCTGATCTTCGCCTCGATCCTCGCGTACGCCCCGGCCGGGATCAGCGCGTGGATCAACGGCGGCACGATGGAGCGGCTGTTCTTCCCGATCATCGCGATCGGGATCGTCGTCGCCGTCGTGTTCGTCCAGGAGGGCCAGCGGCGCATCCCGATCCAGTACGCGAGACGCCAGCTCGGGAACCGGCAAACCGGGGGCGGCTCGACCTACATGCCGCTGCGCGTGAACATGGCCGGCGTCATCCCGGTCATCTTCGCCGCCGCGATCATGGCGCTGCCGCCGACGATCGCCGAGTTCGTGCCTGCGTGGTCGGGCTTCGTCAACCGGCACTTCCTGCCCTCGAGCTGGTGGTACCTGTTCATCGAGGCCGTCCTCATCATCGTCTTCACGTACTTCTACACGTCGGTCCAGTTCAACCCGGTCGACCAGGCCGACAACCTGCGGAAGTACGGCGGCTACATCCCCGGCATCCGCCCCGGTCCGCCGACGGCCGCGTACCTCGACCGCGTGCTCCAGCGGCTGACGCTGCCGGGCTCGCTGTTCCTCGCGACGATCGCCGTCGCGCCGAGCGTCTTCATCCGCTACTTCGGCTTCTCCCAGGCGACCTCGCGCGCTCTCGGCGGCACCTCGGTGCTGATCGTCGTCGGCGTCGCGCTCGACACGATGCGTCAGATGGAGTCGCAGATGATGATGCGGCACTACGAGGGCTTCCTCCGGTAGCGGCGGGCGGCGGCGCGTGCTGAACATCCTGCTCCTCGGCCCGCAGGGCTCCGGGAAGGGAACCCAGGCGAAGAAGCTCGCCGCGACGTACGGGCTCGCGCACATCTCGACGGGCGACCTCTACCGAGCCGCGATCGCGGCAGAGACCGAGCTCGGGAAGCTGGTCGCGCCGATCCTCGCCTCCGGCGCGCTCGTTCCGGACGACGTCACCGTCGAGCTCATCCGCGGCCGCCTCGACCGCGGCGACACGCTGCCGGGATTCATCCTCGACGGGTTCCCGCGCACGATGGCGCAGGCGGAGGCGCTCGACGATCTCCTCGCCGAGCTCGGACGCTCGCTCGACGTCGTCTTCGAGTTCCAGGTCCCGAACCGGGAGGAGCTGATCGAGCGGATGCTGAAGCGCGCCGCCGAGGAGGGCCGCCCCGACGACACGCTCGAGACGATTCGGCTGCGGCTCGAGACCTACGACCGCGAGACGGCCCCGCTCGTCGAGTGGTACCGGACGACACGCGGCAACGTCGTCGGCATTCACGGCGACCGGGCGGTCGACGAGGTCTTCCGCGAGCTGACCGAGGCGCTCGCGTCGGTGGAGGCGCTTCGGTGATCATCCGCAAGTCCCCGCAGGAGATCGACGGGATGGCGAAGGCCGGCGCGCTCGTCGCCGACACGCTCGCCCTCTGCGCCGAGGCGCTCGAGCCGGGGATCTCGATGCTCGAGCTCGACCGGATCGCGGAGGAGCACATCCTCGCGCACGGCGGCCTCCCCACCTCGAAGGGCTACAAGGGCTTCCCGGCCGCCCTCTGCCTCTCGCCGAACTCGATGGTCGTCCACGGCATCCCGAACGGGTACCAGGCGCAGGAGGGCGACCTGGTCTCGATCGACCTCGGCGTCACCCTCGACGGGCTCGTCGCCGACAGCGCCGTCACCGTCGGCGTCGGCGACATCGACCCCGAGGCCCAGCGGCTGCTCGACGTTTGCCAGGACGCGCTCGCCGCCGGAATCGAGCAGGCCCGGGTGGGGAACCGGCTCTCGGACATCTCCCACGCCGTCCAGGTCGTCGTCGAGGAGGCCGGCTTCTCCGTCATCCGGGCCCTCGTCGGCCACGGCGTCGGCCGCTCCTACCACGAGGACCCGCAGATCCCGAACTACGGCCCGCCCGGTCGCGGCCCGCTGCTCCAGGAGGGGATGACCCTCGCGATCGAGCCGATGATCACGGCCGGCGGCCCAGACGTCTACGTCCACGACGACGAGTGGTCGATCTCCTCCGTCGACCACTCGCTCGCGGCGCACTTCGAGCACACGGTTGCGCTGACCGCCGAGGGGCCGCGGATTCTCACGAAGGCGAAGGCCCCTCTGCTACGATGACCGTCCGCCGCGCACCGGCTTTGCCGTGCGCGCAACTACGTCTGAAGTCGAAAGGATATGCCGACGAAGGAAGAGAAGATCGAGGTCGAAGGCGAGGTCGTCGAGGCGCTCCCGAGCACGATGTTCCGGGTGCAGCTCGAGGGCGGCCACTCCGTTCTCGCGACCATCTCCGGGAAGATGCGGAAGCACTACATCCGCATCCTGCCGGGCGACAAGGTCAAGGTGGAGCTGAGCCCCTACGACCTGAACCGCGGTCGAATCACCTACCGGCACAGGTAATCACCATGAAAGTCCGTCCGTCCGTCAAGCCCATGTGCGAGCGCTGCCGCGTGATCAAGCGGCACGGCACGACCATGGTCATCTGCAGCAATCCGCGGCACAAGCAGCGGCAGGGCTAGGAACAGGAGCAGCGTGGCGCGCATCGCCGGAGTCAACCTTCCGAATCAGAAGCGGCTCGAGGTCGGGCTGACCTACATCTACGGGATCGGCCAGCCGACCGCCCGCAAGGTGGCGCTCGATCTGGGCCTCTCTCCCGACACGAAGATCAAGGACCTGACCGACGACGAGGTCGCGAAGCTGCGCAACTACATCGACGCGAACCTCGAGGTCGAGGGCGACCTCCGCCGCGACCGCCAGCAGGCGATCAAGCGGCTCTCGGAGATCGGCGCGTACCGCGGCCTCCGCCACCGGCGCGGCCTCCCGGTGCGCGGCCAGCGCACGAAGACGAACGCACGCACCCGCAAGGGCCCGAAGAAGACCGTCGGACGCGGGAAGAAGGCGAAGTAGATGGCCCCTCCCCGTCGCACGGCGACCAGAGGTCGCACGCGCCGCCGCGTCCGCAAGAACATCGCGATCGGCCAGGCGCACATCAAGACGAGCTTCAACAACACGATCGTCGCCCTCACCGACAAGGAGGGGAACGTCATCGCGTGGGAGTCCGCCGGTTCCGCCGGCTTCAAGGGCTCCCGCAAGTCGACGCCGTTCGCCGCCCAGGTCACCGCCGACGCGTGCGCGCGGAAGGGCATGGAGCACGGCCTCCAGAAGGTCGAGGTCTTCGTCAAGGGCCCGGGCTCCGGGCGTGAGACGGCGATCCGCTCGCTCCAGGCCGCCGGTCTGGAGATCCTGTCGGTCAAGGACGTGACGCCGCAGGCGCACAACGGCGTGCGGCAGCGGAAGCGGAGGCGCGTGTAATGGCGAGGGACCTGGGCCCCAAGTGCCGCGTCTGCCGGCGCGAGGGCATGAAGCTCTTCCTGAAGGGCGAGCGCTGCCTGACGGAGAAGTGCGCGATCGAGCGCCGCTCGTATCCGCCGGGCGAGCACGGCCGCGGCCGCATCAAGCAGAGCGAGTACCTGACGCAGCTGCGCGAGAAGCAGAAGGCGCGCCGCTTCTACGGCCTGCTCGAGAAGCAGTTCCGCACGTATTACGAGAAGGCGGCGAAGCGCTCCGGCGTCACCGGCGAGGAGCTCTTGCGGATGCTCGAGACGCGGCTCGACAACGTCGTCTACCGCCTCGGCTTCGCGGCGTCGCGCGCGCAGGCGCGCCAGCTCGTCCGCCACGGCCACTTCCACGTGAACGGGCGCCGCGTGAACATCCCGAGCTACCAGGTCCGCCCGAACGACATCGTCACCGTGACGCCGAACTCGTCGGCGCAGCAGGTGATCCGCGACGCCACCGACCTCGTCTCGACCGTCGCCCCGTGGCTGCAGGCCGACCACGACGGCCTGACCGGCAAGGTGCTGAAGCAGCCCGAGCGCGGCGAGATCGACACGCCGGTGCAGGAATCGCTCATCGTCGAGCTCTACTCCAAGTAGTTACGAAAGGAACCTCTTTGGCAACGCGCGCTATGGACTTCCAGATTCCCAAGATCGTCCACGAGGAGGCGGACGAGCATCAGGGCGTCTTCGTCATCGAGCCGCTCGACCGCGGCTTCGGTCACACGTTCGGCAACTCGCTGCGCCGCGTGCTGCTCTCGTCGCTCGAGGGCGCCGCGGTCACCTCGGTCAAGGTCGAGGGCACCGCGCACGAGTTCACGACGCTGCCGGGTGTCCGCGAGGACATCACCGACATCGTCCTCAACCTGAAGAACCTCATCTCGCGCCTCCACGGCGATTCGCCCGAGGTCGAGGTGCACATCGCCCGCAAGGGCCCCGGCGTCGTCACGGCCGCGGACATCGAGGCTCCCGCGGAGCTCGAGATCCTCAACCCGGAGCTCGAGATCGCGAACCTCTCCGACCGTGGCCGGCTCGAGCTGACGCTGACCATCGGCCGCGGCCGCGGGTACGTCCCGGCCGAGCTGAACCGCGGGCCGCAGCACACGATCGGCGTGATCCCGATCGACTCGATCTTCTCGCCGGTGCGCCGCGTCGCCTACGCGGTCGAGTCCGCCCGCGTCGGGCAGCGCACCGACTACGACAAGCTCTCGATCGACATCACGACCGACGGCTCCGTCGAGCCGAAGGACGCGCTCGCCGAGGCGGCCGAGATCCTCATCCGCCAGCTCTCGATCTTCACGGACATCGACAAGATCACCCAGCGCGACGACGTCCCGTCGATCCCGGACGGCATCGGCCCCGAGGGCCTGCCGGACGAGCGGGCGAAGTTCCCGATCGAGGAGCTCGAGCTCGGCGTGCGGTCGTACAACTGCCTCAAGCGCGTCGGCATCGAGACGATCGGCGACCTCGTGATGAAGACGGAGAACGAGCTCGCCGCCATCCCGAACTTCGGCAAGAAGTCGATCGAGGAGGTCAAGGAGACGCTGGCTCAGCAGGGTCTCACCCTCCGCGGCGACAACGGCGGCTCCGGGCTGGAGTAGCAGTGCGCCACGCGAGCAAAGGCAGGAAGCTCGGCCGCGACGCGTCGCACCGCAGGGCGCTGTACGCGAACCTCGCGTGCTCGCTGATCGAGCACGGGCGGATCAAGACGACCGAGGCGAAGGCGAAGGCGGTGAAGCCGTTCGCCGAGCAGATGATCACGCTCGGCCGCCGCGGCGACCTCCACGCGCGCCGCCAGGCGCTGTCCGAGCTCCGCTCGCAGGAGGTCGTCCACAAGCTGTTCGCCGACGTCGGCCCGCGCATGGCCGACCGGCCGGGCGGCTACTCCCGCATCGTCAAGATCGGCCATCGTCCCGGCGACGCCGCGGAGATGGTCTACCTCGAGCTCGTCGACTACGCTCCGTAGCCGACGGGCTCAGCCGAGGTTCGAGCCGCCGAGCGCGCTGCCGAGGCCCGCGCTCACCGCGGCGATGATGACGCCGCCGAGCGTCACGAGCCCGAGCGCCCGGACGAAGCTGTCCTCGAAGAACCGCCAGCGAAGCCACGCGAGCACGACGAGCTCGACCGCGACGACGACCATCGCGGTCGCGAGCGCGACGTTGAAGTGGGGGATCAGGAACGGCAGCGTGTGGAGGATGCCGCCGAGGAACGTCCCGAGTCCGGTGATCGCGCCGCGCATCAGCGGGTTGCCGCGGCCCGTCAGCTCGCCGGTGTCCGAGAGGCCCTCTGAGAAGCCCATGCTGACCGCCGCGCCGAGCGCGGTGACGAGGCCGGCGATGAATGCGTAGCGCGGCGTGTGCGTCGCGAGCGCGATCCCGAAGATCGGCGCGAGCGTCGACAGCGACCCGTCGATGAGCCCGACCATGGCAGGCTGCACGCGCTGGAGAAGAAAGACGTGCTCGTCGGACATTCCTTAATTAGAGTGTATCATCCGATGTGCAAGAGACTAGAGCATAAGGCACTCCTGACAAATCGTGTCAGGAGTGCCTGACGTGCGCCTCAGGCTGACGATCGAGTACGACGGCACGCCGTTCCACGGCTGGGCGGCGCAGCCGGGACTGGCGACGGTCGAGGGCGCGCTGCGCGACGCGCTCGGCGCGACGTTCGCGTCGTTCGACGGCCTCGCGGTCGCCGGACGCACCGACGCCGGCGTGCACGCGCTCGGCCAGGTCGCGTCCGTCGACGTCTCCGGCGGCCCGCCGCCGGAGCACGCGGCCGAGGCGCTGAACACGCGGCTGCCGGACGAGATCTCCGTCGTCGCGGCGGAGGAGGCGGCGGCGCCGGACTTCCACGCGCGGCACTCCGCGCGCTCGCGGAGCTACCGCTACCGGATCCTGAACCGCCGCACGCCGTCGCCGTTCGAGGCGCGCCGCAGCTGGTGGATCCCGCGGCCGCTCGACGACGGCCGGCTCGCCGCTGCGGCGGCGCTACTTCCGGGGGAGCACGACTTCCGCGCGTTCACGCCGACGGAGACGCAGCACGAGGTCTTCGTCCGGATCGTCGAGCGCGCGGCGTGGGTGCGCCGTGGCGACGAGCTCGACTTCGAGATCACCGCGGACAGCTACCTCCGCCACATGGTGCGGAGCCTGGTCGGCACGATGCTCGAGCTGGAGCCCGAGGCGATCGCGCCGCTCCTCGAGGGCCGCGACCGGACGGACGCCGGCCCGACCGCGCCGCCGTGGGGGCTCTACCTCGTGTCCGTCGGCTACTGAGTCTCAGCCTCGCGCTTGGAGTCCGAAGCCGAACCGGCGACACGGGCGTAGATCACGACGCCGACCAGGATCGCCACGCCGACGAACGCGGGTCCGGCGGCCCACATACCGGGCCATATGCCTGGCCCGCGTCCGAAGAACAAGCTGAACAGCAGGAAGCCGATCGCCACCGTGATCACCGTGAGATACCGAGGATTCCGGACGCTCCGGACCACCGCCGCCGCCCCGCCGCAGACGAGCGCGACCGAGACCGCTCCGAGCGTGTGGCCGATCCCGTAGTTCGGGTACCAATCCCAGATGCCGTCTCCGCTGTTGTCGGTACTCAAGTAGATCAACCCGACGAAGCCGAACACCAGCCCGAACACGACGAGGACGATCCCGGCTGCGGCGACGGCGGCTCGCTCTCCGCTGGTCATGGCCCTATTCATATAGCAGTTGTGCTATCTCGTCGCTCCCCCGTTCGAGCGATCCGTACGATGCGCTCGGTGCGCTTCCCGGTCGTCCTCTTCGACTTCGACGGCACCGTCGTCGACTCCGGCGGGATCATCCTCGCGTCGATGCGCCACGCGACCCGCGAGGTGCTCGGTCTCGAGCTCACCGACGCGGAGCTGATGGCGTCGGTCGGCGGGCCGGGGCTCGACGCCCAGATGGCGGCGTTCGCGCCCGACCGCGTCGACGAGCTCGTCCGGGTCTATCGCGCGCACAACGAGCCGCTCCACGACGAGCTGCTCGTCTGCGACGGCATGGACGGCGTGCTCGAGCGGCTGCGCGCGGAGGGACGCAGGCTCGGGATCGTCACTGCGAAGCGCCGCTCGACCGTGGAGCTCGCGTTCGAGCACGTGCCGATCGCGCACCTCTTCGAGACGGTCGTCGGCGGGGACGAGACGGAGCACCACAAGCCGGACCCGGCGCCGCTGCTGCTCGCCGCCGAGCGGATGTCGGCAGATCCCGCAGAGACCGCGTACGTCGGCGACTCGCCGTTCGACGTGCGCGCGGCCAAGGCGGCCGGCATGCACGCCGTCGCCGTCACCTGGGGGAGGATCCACGACCGCTCGCTGCTCGAGGCCGAGGAGCCCGACGCGGTCGTCGACACCGCGGAGGAGCTTCTTGCCGCGCTCTGATCCGGCGGCCCGCGCGGCCGAGCTCCGCGATCTGCTCGGCCGCGCGCTCATCGCGTACCACGTCGACGACGCGCCGATCATGGAGGACTCGGCGTACGACACGCTCTACGACGAGCTCGTGGAGATCGAGGAGAAGCATCCGGAGCTCGTCACGCCGGACTCTCCGACGCAGCGCGTCGGCGCGCCGCTCTCCGACCGCTTCCAGAAGGTGCGCCACC
>Ga0335080_10002291_pt1 | contig 19051 bp, 17 predicted proteins | sample Lox_Sample_34_FD_206720 | JGI IMG/M metagenome (GOLD analysis project Ga0335080, IMG submission 206720) | Soil microbial communities from Loxahatchee National Wildlife Refuge, Florida, United States - Lox_Sample_3.4 | ecosystem: Environmental > Terrestrial > Soil > Wetlands | place: USA...
TGGTGAGCCGCTCGCCAGGTGGGGGGAGAGGCGGGCGGCTCACCACCGTGGGCACGCGACCCGCTGAGCCCCGGGTGCCCGGCCTCTCGGAGGCCGGCGGCCGGGCAGGCCCGGGGTGGCCGCTTACCCCTCCAGGGAGGAACCGGCGTCTTCGGGTTCCGGCTCGTCCGTCACGGCCGGGAACTGGTGCGGCAGGCAGCGCTCATAGGCCCGGACGGTTTCCTGGCCGATGCGCTCCCAGGAATAGCGGGACCTGGCCCGGTCCGCCGCCGCGACGCTGAACGCCTCCAGCTGCAGCGGGCTGGCGAGCAGCTGGCGGATCCGCCGGGCGAGTGCCGATGGCTGCCCTGGCGGCACCAGGATGCCGGTGACCCCGTCGATGACCGCGTCGCCGACCGCGCCAGCCTCCGCCGCGGCAACGGGTGTCCCGCACGCCATCGCCTGGAGTGCCACCGTGCCGGACGGGTCCTCCCACGCCCCGCTCACCAGCAGGTCGGCGGAGCGGAGCAGCGCGGGCAGGTGCGTCCTGCTCACGTCGCCGGTGAAGGTAAGCCGGTTCGCCACGCCAAGATCGCGGGCCAGGCCGGCCAGGCCCTGGTTGGCAGGGTCCGCGTCCGGACCCGAGCCGGACGGCCCGCCGGCGATGAGCAGTTCCACCGCGGGTATCTCCGCCAGGGCGCGCACGACGAGGTCCAGCCCACGGTCGGCGCCCGCTTGCCGGACCGCGAGCAGCCGCGGCCGCCCGGTCCGTCTGGCGACCGGTCCCTCGGGCGCGAACGAGCCGGTGTCGACCCCCCAGGGCACCACCCGGATCGATGCCCGGGGTACGCCCAGCCCGGCCAGCTTCGCCAGCTGCTCCGACGAGGTCGCCAGCACGGCATGGGCGTTGCGTGCGAGGCAGACCTCGAGCCGGATCCGTGCCAGATGGTGGCCCGCGTCCCGCTGGCGGCAGGCGGCTGCGGCGCGGGCCGGACGGCGGGCAGGCGCCGGGCGGGAAGGCCCAGCCGCGCGCAGCGTGCCAAGGGAGTGGAACGTCTGCACCACGGGCAGGTCCAGGCCGCGCGCGCCGGCCAGGGCCGCCAGCCCGCTGGTCCAGAAATGGGCGTGTGCGACATCAGGCCGATCCTGCTGCCAGCGCCGCGCCAGGTGGTCGCTGAAGGCCGGGATGTCCAGGGCCGTCTCATCGCCGGGCGACCCGGCACGCGGCCTGCCCGCCCCAGCGGGCAGGTGCTCGACGGTCACCCCGGGGGCAAGGCCGGCCTTCCCCGGCAGCCGGGGGGAATCCTTGGGCGCGTAGATCGTGACCTGGTGCCCGAGCCCGCCGAGTGCCTCGGCGAGGGAGCTGACGCGCTGGCCAGGGCCGGCCGCATCACGGGAGCGGGGCGAGCTGGACTGCGAGGCAACAAGAGCTATCTTCATCACAAGCCTCCTACGGGCTGCCGTTTGAACCGGCGCGACACGCTGGGAGTGCTGGTGAGGGACGGCCATGGCCGTCAAAAAAGGCACACCTCAGCGTTCACGCCGGACGGGCGTGAAGGTGTGCCTGCGTCGTAGACACGCAGGGGTCTGTATTCCCGGGCCGCGCCCCGCTAAACACCGGCCGCTGGTGGCGGCCGGTCAGGGCAGGCGCATGTGCATCCGGACGGTGGTGCCCGCCGATCCGGTCCGCAGCTCGACCAGGTCGCAGACCTGGTTGACCAGCCACAGGCCCTGCCCCCCGGCCTCGCCATCCGCCTGGCGCACCAGCCCGGCCAGCGGGTCACTGATCCACCCGTCATCGTCGATCTGGCACAGGATCTCCGCCTCGGTGTGCCACACGTGCACGGTGCCGCCCGAGAGGGTGTGGCGCAGCGTGTTGGCGGCGACCTCGCTGGCCGCGAGCACCAGGTCGAGCACCCGGTCCGCCGGCAGGCCGGCCCGCTCGGCGCCCGCGGCCACCAGGCCGCGCACCACGTGCAGGTCGGCGCGGTAATGATGGGTCAGTGCGCGGGGGGGCGGCCTGGCCAGCGGCTCGTCACACCGGGGCGGGACGGCGCCCGGCCCCAGGTACGCCCCGCTCGGCAGGCAGGCACCCCGCCGGGTGAGTACGGGATGGGTAAGCTCGGCGTCGGCGAGCACCTCGGCCGGCAGCCCGGCCAGATCATAAGGGCAGACGATGGTAGCTGACACACCCGCGAGGGCCTGGTTGACCAGCGCTTCTTGCCTGGCCGCCTCCCGCAGCTCCCGGTCGGCCCGGCCGGGCCACGCCGGCTCACCCAGGCAGCAGGCCCGCTCACCGGGGTGACGGTCGATGAAGGCGCGCAGCGCTGGGATGATCCGCGCCGGGTTGCGGCCGATGCGGGCCATGTCGCCGAACATGACCCCGCCGGTGCCCGCCCCCAGCGCGCCGCGCAGCATGGCTGCCTGCGGTCCGGGCAGTGCGGCGAAGACCGGCTCGCCGCGATCCAGCGCCCCGTGCACCAAGCCGGCCACGGACGCCAGGTAATCATCGCGGCCACGGTAGAACAGCGCCACATGACGCAGCTCCGACATGCCCGCCACCTTCCCCGCGGACCGGAGGACATGCGGGCCACCGGGGAGATGATGGACCGGTGTCTCCTCCCGGCCGCGCGCCGCGGCGGGTGCCCCGTGCCTGGGCCGGTGGCAGTATGGAGACAGGTGGCCCCTGCTGGCCAGTCGCGTTCTGCTCACGGGTGGTTGGAGGTGGCCGTGGCCAACCCGGACCTCGCTCGCGAGGCTGCTGACCTGCTGACCATCGCGGATAAATCACCCGCACGGTCGCTGGGCGAGCTCGCCGCGCTCGCCGCGCGGCAGGTCCCCGCCTGCTCCGGCGCGGCCGCCACGCTCTGGCGGGACGGCGAGCCACTGATCATGGCCGCCACCCACCCGGACATCTCGGGCCTGACCGAGGTGGAATTGCTGGCCCACCGAGGCCCGGAGAGCACCGCGCTGGTCACCGGCGAGGCCGCCCACTGCCCGGACACGCTGGCGGAGGAGCGCTGGCCCGAGTACGCCCAGGCAGCGCTGCGGCGCGGGGTGCGCTGCTCGGTCACTCTGGCGCACCAGCCCGGGCCCGCGGCGGTCACCCTGTCGCTTTTCGGGGCGAGGCCGCGGGTACTGGATCCCGCCGAGGTCCCGCTGGCGGAACTGCTCGTCGCGGCCGGTGGTGCGCTGGTGGACAACCTGTCCCAGTTCGGCGACGCCCGCCGGGCCGCGCTCCAGTTCCGCGACGCCGCCGAGTCACGGGCCCTGGTGGACCAGGCAAAGGGCATCCTGATGAACGCGCTGGGCTGCAGCGCCGACGAAGCGCTCGACCGGATGCGGCAGATCTCCCAGCAGGGCAACATGAGGGTCACCGAGGTCGCCAGCAAGATCATCGATTCCGGGCAGTCTGGGCTGGGCTGACCGGATGCCACACCCCGACGGGAGCGTGTCGACGCGGAAGGAGCTCGCCGAGCTGGCGGCGCGCCGTGACGCGCTCCGGCAGGCCGCCGCGCTGGAGGACGCGAACCCGCGCCCGACGCTCGACGCAGCGCTGGCCGAGCTTGACGCGGCCATCGACGCGCTCGCGGCGGCCACCGGCGGCAGCGGCACCAGCCAGCCGGACGGGGCGGCGCTGGACGCGCTGCACGCCGAACGGCGGCTGCTGCGCGCGCTCTTCCACGAGGCGCCGGTGGCGCTGATCCTGGTGGAGCGCGACGGCACCGTGCGGCGGGTCAACCAGGCGGCCGGTGAGCTGCTGGACACCGGCAGCGGTTACGCCACCGGGCGGCCCTTCCGGGCGTTCGTGAACCTGCCCTCGCGTGCCGCCGTGGACAGCCTGCTGGCCTCGGTGGTCAGGACCGGCAAGCCCCGGCAGGTCCGCTGCGAGCTGCTGACCGGGACCGGGGCCACCGAATGTGAGCTCACCGCCGGGCTGGCCCGGACGCGGGGGGACGCGGATCAGCTCGTGGTCGCCGTCCGTGCGGTGCCCGCGCCAGCACCGCGCGGCCGGGCCGCTGCGCCCACCCGGAAGAAGGCCGGGCGGGCGGAGGCGAACGCCCAGCCGCTGGCCGGCTCGCCGGCGACGGGCAAGGACGCGCCCTCCCCTGTGATCACGGCCATGACCCGCAGGCTGGACCTGATGACGGCCGTGGCCAGGCTGCTGCTGGAGAACGCGCCGCTGAACGAGACCGTCGCGCTGCAGCGCTGCGCCCAGCTGCTCGCCAGTGAGCTGACGGCATGGGTCATCGTGGACGTGGTCAGGGGCAAGCAGCTCCGGCGGCAGTGCGTGATAGGCGGCGATGACCGGCCTTCCGCGGAAGCCGCCCAGACAGCTGCGGCGCAGGACCCGGAGCCGGGCTCACTGCCGCACACGGTCCACGACACCAGCGGCTCGCAGCTGATCACGCACGCCGAGGACGCGGGCATCCTGGGCGGCGCCCCCGACGGTGTCCCGCTGCTCATGCTGCTGGGCGCGACGTCGCTGCTGAGCGTCCCGGTGGCGGCCGGCGGGCACTGCTACGGCGCGCTCACGCTGGCCCGCCGGCCCAGCGCCGGGCATTTCGGGATGGCCGATCTCGGGCTCGTCGAGGAGATCGGCGAGCAGCTCGCGCTCGCGATCACGATGGACCGGAAGGTGCGGCGGCAGACCCAGGTGGCTGACACGCTGCGGTACAGCCTCCTGCCCCGCGAGCTGCCCAGCGTGCCCGGCGTCGAGATCGCCACCACCCATCTGGCCGCGACCGAGAACCCCGAGGTCGGCGGGGATTTCTTCGACGTCTACCCGACGCCGCACGGCTGGGGGGTGGCCATCGGCGACGTCTGCGGGCGCGGCGAAGGGGTGCCGACGGTGAGCGCCACGGCCCGGCACGCCATCCGGGTTCTCGCGCACTCCGCCCACGACCCCGCCGATGTGCTCACCGTGGCGAACGAGATCATCCTCGCCGAGGAGTTCAGCGGCCGCTTCGTCACCGCTTGCACCGCCCATCTGCAGTGGCGGGACGGGGCGCTGGCGGTGGCGCTCGGCAGCGCCGGGCATCCGGCCCCGCTGCTGCTGCGCCCCGACGGCGAGCTCCGCCAGCTACGGGGGGGCGGGCTCCCGCTGGGCATCTTCCCCGAGGTCGGGCCCGGACTGGAGCAGCATGACCTGTCCGCGGGCGACACGCTCATCTTCTACAGCGACGGGCTCGCCGACGCCCACCGGCCGGGCCAGGGCTACTTTGACGACCAGCTGCCGGGTGAGGTCGCGGCCCTGGCCGGGCAGCGGCCCGTCCAGATCCTGGCCCGGCTCCAGCAGGTGGCGCTGGAGTTCTGCCAGGGCAAGGTGCACGACGACATCACGATGCTGGTGCTGCGGGTAGGCGAACCGCCCGGGCCCGCCTGACCGCGCCTGCCGTCCCGGGTGCGCCGCCGCGGGTCAGAGCTGCGGGCACGCCCGGCCGGCCGCCGCCTCCTCCCCGTCCCCGAGCAGGCGGTCACGCAGGTACCGCAGAGCGCGGGCTAGCAGCCGGGAGACGTGCATCTGGGAGATGCCGAGCCGCTCGCCGATCTCGGCCTGGGTCATGTTGCCGTAGAAGCGCATGGTCAGGATCCGCTGCTCGCGTTCTGGCAGGTCGTTCCAGTGGGTGAGCACCGATTCCATGTCGAGGGTGTGCTCGACCTGCGGGTCCTCCTGGCCGATCAGCTCGGAGAGCGTGGTCGGGTCCTCCTGGCCGTACAGCGGGGCGTCGAGCGAATGGGAGTGGAAGACCATGTCAGCCCGCTGTGCGTCGCGCAGGTCATCGAGGCTCACGTCCAGGTACTGCGCCAGCTCCCCGTCCCGGGGAGAGCGGCCCAGCTCCTGGGCGAGTTCCGAACGCGCCTTGCGGACCTGGAGCAGCAGCTCCTGCGCGGACCGCTTGACATGGACCTGCCAGCGCTTGTCCCGGAAGTGCCGCTTGATCTCACCGCTGACACACGGCTGCGCGTACGCGGCGAGGTTCTGCCCCAGGGCGGGGTCGAAGTTGTTGATCGCCTTGAGCAGGCCGACGTAGCCGGCCTGCATCAGGTCCTCGACCGGCTCGGGGCTGTCCCGGTAGCGATGCACGCAGCCGCGGACCAGGGACTGGTAGCGGGTGACGATGATCTCGCGGGCGGCTGCCCTCAGCTCATCGCCGGAGTCAGGGGCCCGGATCAGGGCGAGCAGCTCGCTGTCGTCGCGCTCGGCCAGCGCCACGCCAGGTGCAGGGGCCGCGGCGTTTGTCATCACTGCCTCCGTACGCAGGGGTTCGGCGGACGAGGAGGGTGTGCCCGCTGGACAGCGGATAAACATCGCCCGCCACCGGACCCCACCGCGGGGGCGTGCTCCGTCACCGCCGGGGCCGCGCTCCGTCACCGCCGGGGCCGCGCTCCGCCACCGCCGGGGCCGCGCCTCACCCCGTTGTGCCGCGCGCCAGCGGATGCGTTCTGCCGCGCCGCGGTATCCGCGGCCGGGCCGGGCGGGGTGGATTCAGCCGTGGGAACTGGATCGGCGCGGCTGCGAGGGTGGTGCTGGCCCGATCTCCCGGCAGCCAGCTGACGTGCGGGCACACCGCTTCCGGTGGTGATCCGGGCGGCTATGAGCGTGCGGTGCCTGTCCGGGGGCAGGTCCCTGGATGTGGGCGGGCCGGGGCACCGGGCGGTGCTGTGCCTGCCGGCGAGCTGAGCCGGCCGTGCTGCTAGCCCCGGTCGCGCTGACACTCCCGGTGGCGCTGTTACCCCCGGTAGCACGGGGGGCGGGTGAGGAGCCACCGCCGCCAGGGCCTGGCGCCCCGGCGCTGACCGGGGCCGGCGTCTGCGCCGCCCCCGCGGCCGGGGCGGGCACCGCTGCTGCCCGGGTGCCCGTCGCCACCGGGGCAGGCACCACGGCTGCATGAGTGCTCGTCGGTACCGGGCCCGGCGCACCGTGCCCGGGCTGCTGATGAGTCACCGCATGCTTCCCGGCCGCTGGCGGGGCGGCCGCCACGCGCCGCGGGCCCGAGAAACGGGAGTACACCCCGAAACCGAGCACCCCCACCAGCCCCAGCACCACGATCCAGTTCACCCAGCGCCCCGGCGGCCGGTAGGCCGGTGCCGTGGGCTCGCGTGCCACGCCCGAACCTGCCCGGCGCCGCACCGATGCATGGCCGGCGGCCATCAGCAACTCCTGCAGGCTCACCGCCGCCAACGCACCCGGCGCCCGGTAAGCCGCGTCATACTCGGCAATCAGCGGCCGGGAATCCGCCCCGACAGCCTTGGCGATGCTGCGGATGTCCGCCCGGGCATAAAAGTCGCCACCGCACGCGGAATAGTCGCCGGCCTCGATCCTCTCGATGACCGCTTCCCCGATGCGGGTCTGCTCACTGACCTGGGCAACGGTCAGGCCAGCCCGCTGGCGCGCTTCGGCCAGCGTCTCACCTATTGGCACGCGGCACCTCCACAGCTCTGCCGCACCGCGTACCCACTCCCATAGCGGAGTGCGGGTGGTCGTGACGCATCATGCCACGCTGCCGGCCGGCCAAGCCGAAGATGCCAGAAATCGCCCGGCCATCCTCGCCACGGCCGGCCCCTGGCACGCCGCCGATGACGGTGCCTCGCCGGTAGATTGACCGCCGCGGTCGTGACCCTGGCCGAGATCACCGGCGCGAACCGCGAGGCGGTTCCTGCCCTGCGGGTGGCACCCGGGCAGGAACAGTTCGTCGGGTCCGTGCGGGACGCGCTGGCCGGCGCCGTTGAGTACCCGCACGCCAGGCCGTGGTGCAGGGCGGTCTTCGCGGGCGGCAAGCCGGTCGGGTTCGCGATGGTGAGCTGGAACTGCGAGCCGCGGCCGCCCGAGATCATCGGGCCGTGGTTCCTGTGGAAGCTGCTTGCGCTGCGCTAACGGCGGTCCGCGCCCTCGTTACGCACCGCGGGCCTGCAGGGCGTCCAGGTCCCGCTCGGCGTACAGCCGGTGCTCCCACTCTTCGTTGAGGATGCACAGCAGGCACTCACGCACCGGGTAGCTGCGGGGCCGCGGCCAGCCGGGCCCCTCGACCGGCTCGGTGTGGCCGTCCAGCGACTCGCCGGTCAGGCTCGCGATGACCTGGCGCACGGTGGACATCCGGTCGCGCCGCAGCTCGAGCACGACCTCGAGCGAGGGCCGCGCGTCACGGTCGCGGGGCACCCCCGGCGTGTCAGGCATCTCATCCCACGGCAGGTCCAGCGGGTCCCACGGCGACGGGTCGCCGAGGATCGCCCGCCTGATCCATGCATCGGTGGCGAACACCAGGTGGCGGAGGGTCTCGATGAACGACCACTCGCCATCGACCGACTCGTGCAGCAGCTCAGGTGGCAGGCGGCGGGCCCGTTCGACGGTCTGGCCCCAGAGCCGCTCCAGGATGTCCCAGGCCTCGCCGAAGCCCGCTGGGTCGCCCGGGCGCATCCTGGCCCGGTCGGGATAGCGCCGGTTGAGCTCGGCATCGACCAGCGGCCCGATATCGACGCCGTTGATCGTCAGGTTCCCGATCTCGCCGTGGATATCGGCGCCGGTCAGCTCGACGCCCCGCATCACGGCTCCGCTCAGGTCGACGCCGCGGAACCGGGCGCCGCTCAGGTCAACGGCACGCAGCTGCGCGCCGCTGAGGTCAACGCGCTCGAGCCGGGAGCCACGCAGATCGGCACGGATGAAGTCAGCCATGTCACGACGTTAACCTCACGCACCGACGGTCCACGCGCACCGCGGACGGCCTCTTTAGGAACTTCTCAGCTGGCTGTGTCATCGTCCTGGCCGGTGAATGCCGGGATCACTCGCCAGCGTGCCGGCGGATCGTGCCACTGCCGCACAGGAAGGCCGCGTGGATCAGGGCCGCTGACAGGCCGCTGGCTAACCGCGGCGGCTCAGCCGGAAGCGGTCATCCTCGATGAACGCGGCGCCGCTGATGCCCGCGGGGCGCCCATGGAGCAGGGCCTGCGCATGAAGCAGGGCCCACACCCTGACACCTATCCGGCGGACTGCGCGCGGGGCCGCAGTGGGAGCGGCGATCAGGCTCCTGGGTGCTGCGCGGGTCACCGCCATCGGTACCTCCCGTTGCCGGCGTCGGCTGACAGTTGCCATCTGCTACCGCTATAACTGATTTTGATGGTAGCATCGCGCTATGACAGCGTCCGGGGTGGCCGACCTTCCGCTGGTCGGCGGCCATCCAGCCCTGGACCTGGTGAACACCGTGGAGCCGCGGCTGCCTGCCGCCGGCCGGCACGAGCACCTGGCGGTACCGCACGACCTGCTCACCTGGGCGATGCGCGCCGGGCTGGTGAACACCGCCGAGGGCCAGGCGGTAGCCGACGCCTGGGCCGCCTCGCCCGCGGCGGCCGGCCGGGCCCTGACCGCGGCCGTGCAGATCCGCGAGGCGCTGTCGGCGGTGCTGCCGGCGCTCCCGCCCGCGCCCGCTCCCGGCGCCACCGCACCCACCGGACCCGGCCAGCAGGCGGCCACACCAGGCCAGATGGCCGCGCCGGGCCTGGCAGACCTCTCGCCCGAACTCGAGTACCTGTCGGCCTGCTGGGCGGCCGCGGCGGCCAGGTCACGGCTTACCCCGGGCACGCCCATTACCCTGAGCGCACCCATCACCCTGAGCGCACCGGGCCAGGCAGCCGTCCGGCTGATGGTCGGCACCTCCCCGGCGCTGCTGATCCCCGACCGGGTGGCGCACGCAGCCGTCGGGCTGCTCTGCGATACCGGCCTGACGAATCTGCGGACGTGCCCGGTGGAGGAAGGCGGCTGCGGCTGGGTGTTCATCGACCACAGCCGCAACCGCTCACGCCGCTGGTGCATCATGGCCGGGTGCGGCACACACGCCAAGGCCCGGCGGCTCACCGAGCGGCGGAGGGCGGCGCGCACCAGCTACCGGTCAAACTAAATACACCAGTAGCAACTCCAGCGAACAGCGGGATCAGCGCGGGCCCGGCCGTCTCACGGCCGTGCACCGCGGGACAGTCGGCCCAGGCCGTTATGGTGGGACGGTGAGTGATCAGCCCGTGCCAGCCGACCCGCGCCGGCTGCGGGCCGCCGACACCGACCGCGACCGGGCCGCCGAGCTGCTCCGCCAGGCGGCGGCCGAGGGCCGGATCACCTTCGACGAGCTCGATGAGCGGATCAGCCAGGCATACGCGGCCAAGACCTTCGCCGACCTGGAGGTCCTGACCAGCGACCTGCCCGGCCCGGGGGTGAGCGCTCCCGCCCCGGCCGTCCCGCGCTACCAGCCGACTGCCATCCCCGCGAGCAGCCATGCGCCGACGATCTCCGCCGCGATCCTGAGTGGCGCCAAGCGCTCGGGGCCCTGGCTCGTGCCGCCCGCCTACACCGCGGTGGCCATCCTGGGCGGGGTGGAGCTCGACCTCCGGGACGCCAGGTTCACCGCGGCCGAGATCACGATCCAGGCGTTCTGCCTGATGGGGGGCGTCAGCATCACGGTGCCCGAGGACATCACCGTGGACGTCTCCGGCATCGGCATCATGGGCGGCTTCGACCACCAGGCCAGCGGGCCGGGCAAGCCAGGCGCCCCGCTGCTGCGGGTCGTCGGCTTCGCCGTGATGGGCGGCGTCGAGGTCAAGCGCAAGTCGGCCCGCCCGCAGCTGCCCGGCGCCTGACCGGCCGGTGGTGCGGAACGGCCTGCGGTCCGCGGCCCTGCAGCCCCGGCGGCCCTAGGGCGTGTCCGTGGGCGCCTTGAGCCGCGCGGCGAGGAACGCCATCACCCGGTCGAGCGCCGCCCGGGTGGGGTGACCGGGCTCGTCGACAAGGTCAACGGTGAGCACCGAATGCGCCCGCTTGCTGATGCCGTACGGGTTCCCCGGCGAGGAGTCGATCTCGATTCCCTCGAACGCGTCCCCCAGCTCGCGGCGCAGCGTCTGGAACCGCTCGCCGGGCGAGCCGCGGTCGGCGGTGAAGCGCAGCCCGAGCAAGCACAATCCCTCCCGGGTCCGCGCCTTGACCGAGGTCAGGTCGGCCGGGTCCAGCCCGAGCGCGGCCCGGTGGCTTGCGTTCACCGGTCCCGGGAGCCCCGGCTGGCTCAGCACCGGCGCCAGCACGGCCGGCTCGACGGCCATGGCGAGCGCGAAGCCGCCGGTGAAACACATGCCGACCGCGCCGACACCCGGCCCGCCGCACTCGGCGTGGGCCTGGGCCGCGAGTGCCCGCAGCCAGGTCGCCACCGGGCTGGTGCGGTCCGCCAGCAGGGTGAACTCGCGGGACACGCAGACGCTGGCGATCGAGCGGAACATCTCCCGGCCAGCGAACGGGGCCCCCGGCCGGCCGAACAGCGACGGCAGGTAGACCCGGTATCCCGCGTCGACCAGGCGCTGCCCGAACGCGGTCACGCCCGGGTGCAGGCCCGGCATCTCGTGGATGACCACCACCGCAGGCCCGGTCCCCGCCCGGTACACCTCGTGCTCGCGGCCGCCGTGCGCGAACGTGGTGACCTCGAACCCCGGTACGGCGCTCACACCGCGCTCAGCCGAGCCGCTCGCGCGCGTGCGGCTCGTCCCAGTCGGCGAGCTGCGGCTCCACCGTGATCCGCCACGATCCATCGTTCAGAAAAGACGGCCTGGGCCCGCGGGCGAGGCCGCCGAACGACGTGAAGTCGGTGGTGTCGCGGAAGGCAGGGCGCTGGTAGAGGTCACGGGCGTAGGCCCACAGGTTGCCGAAGGCGGTCAGGCGGCGCTCGCTGACTCCGGCCATCGGGTTGTAGCCGGCGTCGAAGCGGGCGAGGGTCGGCCAGAGCCGGACGTCGGCCTCGGTAATCTCGCTGCCGAACAGCAGCCTGCGGCCCGCGAGCCGCCGGTCGAGCTCCTCCAGCGTCGCGATCATCGCCTGCCGCAGCCGCTCGTAGTCCGCCTGAGTGGCCGCCCCGGCGACCCGGTACGGGCCGTCGTTGACGGTCTGGTAGATGTGCGCGTTCAGCGCGTCGATCTCCGGGCGCAGCGGCTCCGGGTACAGGTCCACCGAGCTGTCCGCCCACGCCCCGAACGCGGTGCCGAGGTCGATCGTGATGTCGGGGAAGTTGTTGCTGACGATCGTGCCGGTGGCGCGGTCCCACAGCGCAGGCACCGAGACATGGCCGTCGTAGCCGGGCTCGGTCGCCTCGTAGGCCTGCGCGAGGAACGTGAACCCGTTCACCGGGTCGGCCCCGCGCCGCTCGCGGAACGCCCAGCCGCGGCCGTCGCGCTGGTCGTCCACGTACGACAGCGAGACCACGTCCTCCAGGCCCATCAGCTTCCGCACGATCGCGGTCCGCTGGGCCCACGGGCAGCCCCAGGAGATGTAGAGGTGGTAGCGCCCGGCCTCGGCCGGGAAGCCGCTCGACCCGTCCGCGGTGATCCGGCCCTGGAACCGGTAGCGCGGGCGCTGGAAGCCCTTCCCGCGGTCGAAGCCGCGGCCAGGCCCGTACTGCCCGTAGGTGCCATAGTCCACGGGGCTCGCGTACCGGGGGGCGGGGGTGGTGCCAGCAGATGTGACCATGATCGTCATCCCAGTCTCGGCGTCATGCCCACGGTAACCGACGGGCGGTCGCCCCAGTCCCGTTGAGCGTGTGCGCGAACTCGAGCTGGCCGCTGGCCGCCCAGGCCGCCGGCCGCGATGTTCTGCACCCGGTAGGGCAGGCCGAGCGCCTGGACGATCTCCTCCTCGTGCGCCAGCAGCCCGTCGTGGATCTCCCGCGACCGCTCCGGCTTCACCGGGTTACCGGGGCACCGGCCCAGCCGTGCCGCCGGCGCCCGGATCCGGGGCGCTTGCGGCTGGGGTGCTGGCGGCTGGCGCGCTGGCGGCCGCAGCGCTGGCGGCGGGCGGTCCGGCTGGACTGCTCGCCACCGGGGCGGGGCGGGCCGCGCCCGGCCGCCGCCGCACGGCCCGCCCGCCCGCGGCGCTGGGACGGGTGGCCAGCACCGAGCCGGCCAGGATCAGCACGAACGCGGCCACGATCTCGACGGTCAGCGGCTCGCCGAGCACCGCCACCCCGAGCGCGACGGCCACCGCCGGGTTGACGTAGGTGAACACCATGGCGCGGGACGGGCCGACCTCGGCGATGAGCTTGAAGAACAGCACGAACGCGGTGGCGGTGCAGATGACGGCCAGGGCCGCGAGCGAGGCGAGGACCTGCACCGACGGAACCGACGAGGGCCAGGTGAGAGCCGCGGCCGGGGCGTAGACGATGGCGGCGAAGCTCAGGCAGAAGGCGTTGACCGCCAGTACCGGCAGCTCGCTGAGCTTGCGGTTGGCGATGAGCGGCCCGGTCGAGTAGCACAGGGCGACGAGCATGACCTGGGCGACCGACCACGCGTCGCCGCCGAGCGCGGACCGCCCGGCCAGCACCACCACCCCCGCCAGCCCGATCAGCAGGCCGCCCCAGCGGACCGCGGTGAGCCGCTCGGTGCCGCCGGTCAGCCGGGCGAGGATCACCGTGATGATCGGCACCGACGCGATGAGCAGCCCGGCCATCGAGCTCGGCAGCCGCCGCTCGGCATTGGACAGCAGCGCCCACGGCACGATCATCTCGACGGTGGCGAACAGGATCAGCCACCGCCAGCGCCGCCACAGGCCCGCGAACTGGCGGCCGCGGACCGCCAGCGGCAGCAGCACCGCGGCAGCGATCGTCACCCGGCTGAACACCAGCACGGGCACCGAGACCCCGCCGTCCGCCACCTTGATGAACAGGTAGGGCATTCCCCAGATGACGCTCATCAGCGCGAACAGCACCCAGCCCCGGCGGCTCACCCGGTCTCCTCCCATAGTCCTAACGCAGGCCACCTAGACCAGCAGGCCCGGGGGCGCCCGCATTCCCGCACGCCGGCCGCGGGGCAGGAGGGCCGCGCTGCGGCTACCCTCGCAGCAGTGGTACATCCCACGCGCAGGCGGGAGGAAAGGTGACGCTGACCGGCGCGGGCGCACCCGACGTCCCCGGCGCATCCGCCGCCAGCGCACCCGCCGTCCCCGGCACCGCCGTTGGCACCAGCGGCACACCAGCCGCACCCGGGCCACTGCGGCTGCCCTGGGCACTGGCCGTCGCGCTGGCCGGCGGGCTGGTGCTGATGGCGGCGTTCCCGCCGATCGGGCTCTGGCCGCTCGCCCCGGCCGGCCCGGCGCTGCTGGTGGTGGCGCTGTGGCGGCGCAGCCTGCGCGGATCGCTGCTCGCCGGGTTGCTCTTCGGGCTGGCTTTCTTTGTCCCGCTGCTGTCGTGGCTGGTCAACTTGGCGTGGTACGCCTGGCTCGCGCTGGCGGTCGCCGAGGCGGTCATCTTCGCGGTGCTCGCGGTGGGCCAGCGGGTGCTGCTCAGCCTGCCCGCCTGGCCGCTGGCGGCCGCGGGCTGGTGGGTGTGCGCCGAGGCGCTGCGCAGCCGGTGGCCGTATGCGTTCCCGTGGGGCAGGCTGGCGATGAGCCAGGCGGGCACGCCGGCCGCACCGTGGGCCGCGGTCGGCGGGGCGCCGCTGCTGAGCTTCCTGATAGCGCTGGTGGGCACCACCCTGGCCTGGGTGCTGCTCGTCCCGGCCCGCCGGGACGGGTGGCGGCCCGCGCTACGCCGGCGGGCGCTGCCCGCTCTGGCGCTGGCCGGTGCCGCCGGCCTGGCGCTGGCCGGCGCCCTGCTTCCGGTCGATGAGCCGGTCCCCGGCGCACCGGCCGCTACCGTGGCCGCCGTCCAGGGAGACGTCCCGCACGCGCGGAACCTGCCGGACCAGCTGCGCGAGACCACGGTCACCGCCAACCACGCGGCCGCCACCGAGCACCTGGCCGCCCAGGTCCGGGCGGGCATCCGGCCCGCCCCCGAGCTGGTGATCTGGCCGGAGAACTCGACCGACACCGACCCCCGGTTCGACCAGCAGACCTACGACACGATCGCGGCGGCGGTGAACGCGATCGGCCGCCCGGTACTCGTCGGCGCCCTGCTCCAGGACCCGCTGCGCAACGTGGGCCAGCTGTGGCGGCCCGGCCGCGGCCCGGGCCAGACCTACGTCAAGCGGCAGCTGGTCCCGTTCGGTGAGTACGTCCCGATGCGCGGGCTGCTCAAGCACATCACCCCGCTGGTGAACCTGCAGCCGCACGACTTCACGGCGGGCCACCGGGCAGTGGTGTTCCGCATCGGCAAGATCAGGCTCGGGGACGTCATCTGCTACGAGATCGGCTTCGATCACCTGGTCTCCTCGGAGGTCAACGCGGGGGCCAACCTGCTGACCATGCAGACCAACGACGCGACCTTCGAGGTGGACGGCCAGACCGGCGAGACCCTCCAGCAGCTCGCCATGGCCCGCATCCGCGCGGTCGAGTCCGACCGGGCGGTCGTGGTCGCCTCCACCACCGGCGTCAGCGCCATCATCGCCCCGGACGGGCGGCTGCTGGCACACAGCGGCACCTGGCAGCGGGCCGTGCTGGAGACCCGGGTGCCGCTGATCAGCCAGCGCACCCTCGCCGACCGGATCGGCGCCTGGCCAGAGGCCGTGATCGTGGCCCTCACCCTCCTCGCCTTCGGCTGGGCCGCCACCGCACCTCTCCGCCGCCGCCGCGCGCCTGCCAGCTGACCACAGCAGCGTGCCGGGACCCGGTCCGCGGTCTCGGCCACGATGGGACGGCTAGCGGGGGCGCGGGAGGAGGAGCGGTCGTGGGCGTGCCCGGGCAGCGCCACAATGGAGGAATGGCGTTCTGGCGTGGGCTGGTGAAGCCGCTCAGATGGGGGGCGCTGGTCGCGGGTGCGCTGCCGGTGCTGGCTTTCCCTGCGCCTGATCTTGAGTTCCTGGCGTGGTGCGCACTCGTGCCCGGGCTGCTCATCATGCGGCGGGCCCCGTCGGCGCGGGAGGCGGGGGTGCGCGGCTGGTGGTTCGGCGCCGGGTTCATCTTCACCGCCCACTACTGGCTGCTGCCGAACATCGGCCCGGCGCTGCTGCTGGTCGCCGTGGTGCTGGGCGTGCTGTGGATCCCGGTCGCCGTGAGCACCTGGGTGCTGCTGCGCCCGCCGGTCACCGCCACCCGGGGGCTCGCCGCGCTCGTGGTGGTGCCCAGCTTCTGGCTGGTGATCGAGTGGATCCGCTCCTGGCAGGGGTTCGGCGGCCCGTGGGCGCTGCTGGGCGCGAGCCAGTGGCAGCATCCGGCGGTGCTGGCGCTGGCCGCGGTGGGCGGGGTGTGGCTGATCAGTTTCGCCATCGTGGCGGCCAACGTCGGCGTCGTGATCCTGCTGACCGCCGCGCGGATCGGCGTCCGGGCGCTGGGCGGCCTCGCCGCCGCGGCGGTGATCGCTGCCGGGCCGGCCGCGTTCGCGCTCACCCCGCCGCCGCACCCGTCGCGTTTCCTGACGGTGACCCTGGTCCAGCCGGGAATCCAGCACAACCCGCTGGTGCGGGTGAACGCCAGCGAACGGCTCTCGGGCGACCTGGGCAGGCTGCACCCGGACCTGATCGTGTGGGGCGAGAGCAGCATCGCCTACGACCTGCGCAAAGACCCGCGGATGCTGGCCCGGATCGAGGCGCTCTCGGCGGCCGGCGGGGCGCAGATCCTGGCCAACCAGGACTCCCAGACGCCCGCCGGAAAGACCAAGGTCGCGGTGCTGGTCGGCCCCCGCGGGATCGTGGCGACGTACACCAAGACCCGGCTGGTCCCGTTCGGCGAGTACATCCCGTTCCGCCAGCAGCTCGGCTGGCTGACGAAGGTCAGCCGGGCCGCCCCGGCCAACATGATTCCCGGGTCCGGCGCGAAAGTGATCCAGATGACGGCGCGGGACGGGCGCCGGGTCCGCATCGGCGTGCTGATCTGCTTCGAGTCGGCCTTCCCGGACATGTCGCGGGTGGATGCGCGGCGGGGCGCCCAGCTGATCGTGTACCAGACCTCCGATTCCACGTTCCAGGGCAGCTGGGCCCCAGCCCAGCACGCCTCGCTCGGCGCGCTGCGGGCCGCGGAGACCGGGCGCCCGGTGGTGCAGGCGGCGCTGACCGGGGTCTCGGCAGCCTACGACGGCCAGGGGCGGCTGCTCGCGTCGATGGGCACCGCACAGCGCGGGCTGCTGACCGTACGACTGGGGCTGACGCCGCCCGGGACCCTCACCCTCTTCGACCGGGCCGGTGACGTGGTCCCGTGGACGGCGATCGGCATCGCCTTGATCGCCTCGCTCGCCCAGCTGCGCGCGTGGCGGCGGCACCGCCGGGGAAGGATAGTGTTTGACGTGAACCTGCGGGGTGGTGAATCCGTCTCTCTACTGGAATCCTCGCGCGAGCAGGCTTCCGGATCCGAGCCCGCTGAGCCGGGTGGGGATACGGCAACTTCTCCGCAAACTGGCCGGTAAGCCTCAGGTGGCGGTGAGAACCTGGCCCTAGCCGCCGCCAGGCGTTGGAACCAGCGCAAACAGGAGGGCGAGAGTGCTGGAGAGCGACCTCAGCCGGGCAGGCAGGGATGACCTGCCCACCAGCCACCGGTTCAGGCTGGGCATCATCGCGGTGTGCGGGATCATGGCCCTGTTCGCGGCCGCCTGTTCCAGCCAGTCGGGCAGTTCCACGGGGAGCAGCCAGGCCGGGCAGGCGAGCTCGCCGACCGCGTCGCCCGCCGCCCAGGTGAGCGTCACGCCCGCGAACGGCACGGTCAATGCCAAGCCGAACGCTGGCATCTCGGTCACCGCCGCCTCGGGCAGGATCAGCAGCGTCACCGTCATGACCGGCAGCCACCGTGTCGGCGGCACCCTGTCCACGGGCGCGACGTCCTGGCACACCAACTGGCCGCTGCGGACCGGCGCCCACTACTCGGTGACTGCCATCGCGGTCAACAAGGACGGCAGGACCACCACCACGACCAGTTCGTTCAGCACCCTCAACCCGGCCGCGACGTTCTCGGCCGCGACCGTGCTGGGCGACCAGACCTACGGTGTCGGCATGCCGATCTCGATCACGTTCAGCTCTCCGGTCGTCCATCGGGCCGCGGTGGAGAAGGCGATCCAGATCACGTCCTCCAAGCCGATCGTGGGTGCCTGGATGTGGGACGGCAACGAGACCGTGGACTTCCGCCCCCAGACCTACTGGCCGCAGCACACCACCGTGAGCTTCGTGGCGCACTTCAACGGGCTGGAGATCTCCCGCGGGGTGTATGGGACGTCCAACCTGAGCCAGTCGTTCAGGATCGGGAACTCGCTCATCGGTGTGACGAGCACCAGGACGCACAAGACCCGGATCTACTGGAAGGGCAAGTACTACGCGACCTGGGCGGACAGCAGTGGCATGCCGGGTGACGACACCGCCAACGGGACCTACGTGACCATCGAGAAGGCCAACCCGACGCTGATGAGCGGGCCCGGCTACAAGAACGTCCCGGTCTTCTGGTCGGTGCGCTTCACCTGGAGCGGCAACTACTACCACTCCGCGCCGTGGTCGCTGGGAGAGCAGGGGTTCGAGAACGTCAGCCACGGCTGCGTGAACCTGTCCCCGGCACACGCCCAGTGGTACTACGACCGGGCCGACCCCGGTGATCCGATCACCATCACCGGCAGCCCGGTCGGGGGCGCGTGGGACGACGGCTACACCGAGTGGTTCTACACCTGGAACCAGCTGCTGGCCCACAGCGCCACCCACATGGCGGTGCAGGCCGGGCCCACCGGCAGCGTCATGGTGCAGCCGTCTACCGTGCCCACCCAGGCGAAGAACACGGTGCTGACCGGCCCGAAGCCGCACAACTACTTCGCCAGGTGACCGCCGCCGCGGTCAGGTCTTCAGGCTGGGCGGCCGCCCGGTAACGGCGCTGGGCCGGGGAGCGGGCATCCGCTGCCCGGCCCGCCCGGCGAGCAGCCCAGCCACCCGCTGGACCGCCCCCGCGCTCCACGCGGACGGCCGCGGGCTGGCCCCCTCCACCAGTCCGTTCCAGTACAGCGACCACGTGCCGGCCACCAGACGGCGCAGCACGGGCGCGGTCAGCAGCCGGATGCCCGCCGACGCGACCGCCGGCCGCCGCAGCAGCACGGTCTGCAGCGCCGCGGCCCCCGGCAGGTAGCTGCCGAACATCGCCTCCAGCGCCTCGGTGTAGGCCGGGCCGGGGTCCGCCGGGTGGGCGAGGACGGCCCCGGCGGCCAGCCGGCCGCTGACCATG
>Ga0335080_10002292_pt1 | contig 19046 bp, 15 predicted proteins | sample Lox_Sample_34_FD_206720 | JGI IMG/M metagenome (GOLD analysis project Ga0335080, IMG submission 206720) | Soil microbial communities from Loxahatchee National Wildlife Refuge, Florida, United States - Lox_Sample_3.4 | ecosystem: Environmental > Terrestrial > Soil > Wetlands | place: USA...
ACCGCGGCAGATGCGCCGCGATCTGGCTTCCGCGTTGCGCCTGGACGTCCAGGAAATGCGCGTCGTCGGCAATCGACCGCTACTCTCCGCGGAATCCCGGGTGGTTCCATTAGACGCGCCGGCAGCGGACGAGCCACGCACAAAACAGGCAAGAATCGTGTTCACGGTCGGCGGTGACGGAAACATTCACGTCACCGATGGCGCCGATGATCTGGATGCCGAGCAGAATCTTAGCTGGCAATTCTGGGCCGCGCAGTTTGCATTCGGCTGGACACTTCCCGCAGGCGGAGTGAAGCCCGGTGAAAAATGGAAGTCGGTGGAAGCCGAGAAGACGCCGTCGCCGATTGCTAACCTGATCTGGGAACGGGAAATTACCTATGTGCAGAACGACAAGTGCCCGATCGTAGCGGACGAAGAGTGCGCTGTCTTTCTGACTGCGGCAAAACTGCGTCAAAAATCCAATCCCAAAGACACGACGCCCGAGGATTACCGGCTGCACGAATTGAAAACTTACGGCACCGCCACCGGAACGAACGAGACCGTCTCGTACATCTCGCTAAAGACCGGATTGGTGGTGCGCGCCACCGAAGACTTGCAGCAGAAAATGGATGTGACCATCGCGAAAACGGACGGAACAAACCAGATCCATTACACGGTTACGGCGACCAGCCATCTGGAAACCACGCTGCGGCCCGCGGCTACCTCCAACACCAATTGATCGTCGCCGGATCGAAGGTCCGAAGAAGAGACCGTCTACGTGCAAGGTGTGCGATGTAGAGTTTGGGAAACCTTATGCCCTGCGCTTGCACCCTGCATGGGTTTTCTTTCTTTCACGGCTGCAGCCTGCATGAATGGGTGATCGACGGTTTTGTGGCGGCACAGCAGGAAAGGCCTTAAAACCGTGCAAGGTATAAAGTGAAAGGTGCAAAGTTCCTGGAACCTTATACCTTGCACCTTAAACTGTTTGTCTTTTCTTTACGTGCTACTGCTGCGGCCCGGGCAGGGGATTGCGCTCCTGAAAACCCCACTGATGCCAGTAGGGATAAATTGGCGTAACGCGGCTGGCGGCATCGAGTTTGGCGACCTGCGCCGCAGTCAGATTCCATCCGACCGCGCCAAGATTTTGCCTGAGTTGCTCTTCGTTGCGCGCGCCCATCACCACGTTGGCCACGGTTGGGCGCTGCAGCAGCCAGTTCAGCGCAATCTGTGGCACCGTTTTGCCGGTTTCCTTCGCGATTTCGTCGAGCGCGTCTACGACTCGATACAAATGTTCGTTGTTAATCGGCGGACCCATCTCTCCGGTTTTGTGCAGACGGCTGACTTCCGGCAGCGGCGCGCCACGGCGGATCTTTCCGGTCAAACGGCCCCAGCCGAGTGGGCTCCAGACCAGCGCGGAAACCTTCTGGTCCAGGCCCAACGGCATCAATTCCCATTCGTACTCGCGACCGATCAGCGAGTAGTAGACTTGATGGCCGACGTAACGCGCCCAACCGTAACGCTCGGACACCGCGAGGGACTTCATGAGGTGCCAGCCCGAAAAATTGGAGCAGGCGATGTAACGCACCTTGCCGGCCTGCACCAGCGTGTCGAGGGTTCGCAGCGTTTCCTCGACCGGTGTGACCGCATCGAATCCATGCATGTGGTAGATATCGATCGTTTCCACGCCGAGCCGCCGCAAGCTCTTCTCGCACGATTCGATCAGGTGAATGCGTGAAGAGCCCGCATCGTTCGGTCCCTCGCCGAAGCGGAAGGTCGCCTTGGAGGAAATCAGCACGCGGTTGCGTTTCCCGGCGATTGCTTTTCCGAGAATCTCTTCGGACATGCCGTAGGAATAAATGTCGGCGGTGTCGAAGAGGTTCACGCCTGCGTCGAGGCAAATGTCCACAAGCCGGGTCGCCTCGGCAACGTCGCTCGAGCCCCACGCCTTGAAGAATTCGTTACTGCCGCCAAACGTGCCCGTGCCGAAGGAAAGCACCGGGACTTTCAATCCTGAATAACCTAGTTGTCGATATTCCATGGCGAGATAGATGCGCCTCTCGTGTGATCGTTACAAGCTCCTTGAACTCTATACCTGACACATTTCACTTTATACGGTTTTGGAGGAAGAAAAGGAAACCGTGTAAGGTGTAGAGTGACGAGTTTAAGGTACAACGGTTCTTAGCAGCTTGTTTTTGGCTGTGGGCTGTTGGCTATCGTGCCACAAGGGAGCCTCGTTCGATATGACCGACTTTCCGCGATTTGACCTCACGGGACAAGTGGCACTCGTCACCGGTGCTGCCCGGGGGCTAGGTCGCGCGATCTCGCTGGCGCTGGCGAACGCCGGAGCGGACGTTGCGTTAGGGTTGCGCGATGTGGACTGTGACGCGGGCTTGACCGAACATATCCGCCAACTCGGCCGGCGCGCCCTGCCGTTGCAGATGAACGTCAGCAAGCTTGACCAGATCTTTCGCGCTGTCGACGACACTGGCTTCCACTTCGGCCGCATCGATATCCTGGTGAACAACGCCGGCATCGCGCCCGAGAATCCCGCGGAGCTGGTGCGCGAAGAAGATTTCGACGCAACGCTCGCCGTGAATCTTAAGGGGACGTTTTTCGCCAGCCAGGCCGCGGCGCGGGTGATGATCCAGCAGAAGAGCGGCACGATCATCAACATGAGTTCGCAAGCGGGCTTCGCCGCGCTGCCAACGGAATCCGTATATTGCATGACGAAGGCCGCGATCGCGCACCTGACCAAGTGCCTGGCGGTGGAGTGGGGCAGGCACGGCATTCGCGTCAACGCCGTGGCGCCGACATTTATTCGGACGCCAGGGACCGAGGAATATCTGTCCGACCCGCGCAATCTCAACGATACCGTCGAGCGGATTGCCGCGCTGCATCGGGTTGGCGAGCCCATGGAAGTGGCCGGTGCCGTAGTGTTCCTGGCGTCGAGCGCCGCTTCACTGATCACCGGCGAAACCTTGCTGATCGATGGCGGCTGGACCGCGCGATGATGAGGACGTTTCGCTTGCTCTTGTTTTGCGCGCTGATCGTTTGCGCTTTGTCCGCGGTCGTTGCGAAGAGCAAATATCCGAAGACATCGCCATGTCCTGTCGACGGTAATGCGGCAAAAGCAACCGGCAAGACCAAGTCGACGCTGGATCCGCAGTGTGTTGCGGTGGAGTATCAACACAAAGGGACGGACTACACCAGCCCCTTGCACCCGCAGCGATTCAGGCATGAGTTCTGGCTCACCATTTGCAACGACGGCACAACTGGACCCACGCCTGCGAAGTAGCGAAAGCCCTGCTTGGTCACTCACCACTGCTTTAAACGGAGGAGGATTTGGCGCGGGCTTGCTTGCGCGCTTCGATGCGAACGGGCAAGCCGTGTTTGGGACGCAGAGTGATGGAGAAGAACGGCACAACCGGAGGATCGGGAAGCAGGCTGAAACGGTAACGCAGCGCGATGGTGGCGAGCAGCAGCGTGGCTTCCATCATCGCGAAGCCGGCGCCGATGCAGACGCGCGGGCCGCCGCCGAAGGGGAAATAAGCAAATCGCGGAAGAGCGCCACTGCGGATGGGGTCCATGCGCCAGCGTTCCGGATCAAAACGCAGCGGATCGGGATAGAAGCGCGGATCGCGATGGACCAACCACTGCATGATGAATACATTCGTGCCTTTGGGAAGGTGGTAGCCGCGAATGTCGAAGCTGCGCAAAGCACGCCGTCCAATGCCCCAAGCCGGCGGATAGAGACGCATCGACTCCTTGATGACCATTTCCGAATAAGGCAGCCGGGGAAGGTCGGCCAAACTGGGCAGGCGCCCGTCGAGGACGCGATCCAGCTCGGAATGGAGCGCGCGTTCAATCTCGGGATTCTGCGCGAGGAGATACCAGGTCCAGGTGAGCGCGTTGGCGGTAGTCTCATGACCCGCGAGGAAGAGAGTCATGATCTCATCGCGCAACTGCAAGTCATCCATGCGCTGGCCGTCATCATCGGCGGCGGTGAGCAGCGTTTGTAGAAGATCGGTAGCGGGTGCTGGCGATTCGCGTCGCGCACGAATAATGGAGAAGATAACCTCGTTCAGATGACGGCGCGACTTCAGCAGACGCGGCGATTTGGGGATGGGAAAGCCGTCGGGAAGAAGAAACGAGAGCGCGGCCTGCGAGAAGAAGCGGTCCATGACCGCGGCGATTTCCCTGCCGATGGCGGCGGTATCGTGGGAAACCTTGGAGCCGAACAGCGACTTGCTGACAATCTCGAGAGTGAGACCGGCCATCTCGTGGTGCAGATTGCAGGTGTGCTTGTCGCGCCAGCGTGAGAGAAGCGCCGCGGCGGACTCGGCCATGATCTGCGCGTAAGCGGAAATGTTTTCGTGGCGGAAGGCGGGCTGGATGAGTTGCCGCTGGGTTTGCCAGGAGTGCCCTTCATTAGTTAGAAGGCCGCGTCCAAGGATGAATTCGAGAGCGGCGTAATCGCGGGATTTATGGAAGTTGGAAGCATTGCGGACCAGAACCGTTTCGATGTCGTCGGGATGCGTAAGCTGGCAGATGGGCACATGCAAGAAGCGATAGAACGCGACATCGCCATAGTCGCGGGCGCATCTGGCGCTGAACCCCGGCCAGTCATGGGCAAGGCCGGACGCCGAGCCCAACAGGAAATTGCCCTTTGGGCCCGGAGGGAATCCCGATCGCGCTCCGATGGACATGGAAGCATGGTACGGATTTGTGGGGAAAAACCCAAGAGGGGCAGCCATTTGTAAGGAAGTCGAAAAATAAGTAAGGGACGCGTAGGTTCCCGATCGAGCTTGGTCCCTGTAAGTAAAGAACATGCAAAAACGGAAGAAGAAATCGCATCGGCGGGAACCTTTGGGACGCGCCGCGGGAAATTACAGAACGTTTACGCATCAGCGACATCTTTTCAGGATGTTTCGAGCTACACTAGCCGCCCTTTGCAGTTGCCGAAAGTTTAAGTAAAGCGAATCTCGCCGCGTCCCCGGTGAGTGCAGCCGGGTCCCGTTCGTTGGAAGAATTGAATCGAGCATGCCAAACGTAGGAACCGCGCAACCTCGTGGCCACCAGCTCGCGTGAGGTGCCCCATGCCATCGTCGATGCCGTTCAGCATCATTGTCACTTGCCACAACCAGCGGGAGTTCATCGCAGACGCCATCGAGTCTGCGTTGATGCAGACGCATGCGAATCGCGAGGTAATCGTTGTTGACGATGCGTCGACCGACGGTTCGAAGGAGGTGATTGCGAAGTATGCGGACCTGGCGCGGTTTGTGCGGCTGGAAAAAAACGCCGGAGCATCGGGAGCACGAAACGCGGGATCGTTTGTCGCGACGGGAAAGTACCTGGCATTTCTGGACGGGGATGACACGCTGAAGCCGTGGGCGCTGGAAATCTACGACCGGATCGTAGGGGAATACCAGCCGAAGTTGATTTTGGCGACATTGACCTGGTTCAAGGGAATCGCTCCGGTTTGTCTGGGAACAGTTCCGCCACCGGAGATCGAAATGGTGAACTACGATTACTTTGCCCAAAAGGATCGGAGCTATCGAAGCAGCGCAAGCGCGTTGGTGATCGAGCGGAAAGCGTTTGACAGCGTTTCGGGCTGGGCCAGAGAAGCGTGCCCGTTCGAAGACCAGCATTTAGAGGCGAAACTGGCTTTGACGGGCCGTGCGATAACGGTGGTGAGTCCGCAAACGGTTTTCTATCGCCTGCACGACAGCAATACCATTCATAACGTGCGAAAGGTCGTGAATGGGTGCTATGGGTTTGTGTCGGCGAAGTTGCCGCGTGTGAGGAACCTGGGATTGGGCGCGTGGCTTGGACGGAGCGCAATCATCGGCGGACCCGCGATGTGGGCGGTGAAGAAAGCGTTTCGGGCGAAAATGTATGGCGAGTGCGTGAAATTGTTTGTGCGCGTTTCACCCTGGGTAGCGGCGGCAGCGCTGGTGCGACTGCGCGCAAGGATTGAGGGACAACGGCCGACGGAGAAAATAAGCCTTAGAACGCCAGTTGAGCAGATGCTCCCGGAGGTGGAGCCTCTGAAGGCGACCATTCAAACGTCGCTCGGCGCCACCGCAGATGCGTTCCGTCAGTCAGAGCAAGAGGTTGCTCGCCCGGCTTCTCGTCCAAATTAAACGGAGAGTCTATTTCGGTTTGTGTGTGGATGAAGCGAACGCAACCTTTCCGCGAAGGACGGTGATGGACGCGGGGGCCAGCTCAAATTGCGTGTTGGCATCGGCGGTTAAGTCCGAGCCGGCGACGGGGCCATCGGGATCGGCGGTCAGCGTGGCCGGATGCCATTGATATTGAGCCTTGCCGAAGGTTTTGGCGGCGAGCGATCCGGCGAAGGATCCCGGCATGGATTGCTTTGGATCGTCGAACGAGACTTTCAGTTTGTGGGCATTTTCCTGGTCTTTGTTGATGATCAGGAGAGCCCAGTCGCCGTCAGGGCGCTGGACGGCATAGGCCGTGACGAGGGTGTTCCCTGCGCCATCGGTGATATCGCTCACGGCATCAAACAGCTTGTGCTCGCCACTGCCGGGCTGCACCCATTCGAGGGTGATGAGCTGGCTCGCAAAATATTGCGAGAGGGGCTGCAGAATCTTTAAGTCGCGGTCGGCGGAAAACATCGCAAAGGTGCCCCGTGAGCCGTTGACGCCGTGGCCGATTGGCGCAGGCATGTAGTGGAAGGTGTAGACGGCCGCGCCGCCGCCATTGAGAAAAGAACCAATGTAGTCGGCGAGCCACAGCCCGCCAAAAATATCAGGGAACGCCTCGGAATCCACCCAGGACAAATTGCATTCGGTAATGAGCAGCGGAACGTTTTCCGGGACGCCGTCATCGCGCCAGATTTTCATGATTCCGGTGACGAGTTTCGGCTCGTCGTAGAGACTGCTCCACTGAATTTTCCCGGGTTCAAAAGGATAGTGTTCGAAGGAGAAGAAGGCGAGTTCGTTGATGGCATTGTGAGACTTCAAGTAGTTGATGAAGCGACCAGTCCAGGAAGTTTGCCCGCTGGCATTGGGCCAGGTTTCGATGTCTTTGTTAACGCCGGTAAAAATGGGGCCGCCGAGCTTGAGCTTGGGGTCGACTTTGTGAAGAGCGGCGGCGAATTGAACGTACAGCGTGGCGTAATCTTCCGGATTCATGAAGTGGCCGTCAGGTTCCTCCCCCATTTCGACGTGAGAGATGGGGTAGCCGCGCTTTTCGAGGTAAGTGAGTTCGTTGGCGGCGTCTTCGGGCGTGGAGTAGATGAGCGCGATCGGGATCATGGTGGGAAGTCCGCGCGTGTATCCGTTGGGCATAAAGAAAAGATCGAAGCCAACCTGCTCGCCGGCGTGTTCATCAAGATCGCCGGGTTCGTGCCAGGGATCGACCGAAGAGCAGTAAGTCATCGTTTGATCTTGATCGGGCGTGTGCCGGATCAGATCGTGGAACTTGCCGTCTGCTGTGAGCGTGCCGAGATAAATTTCGTGGATGGCGTAGCCGAGGCAGTTGCGCTTGTCGGCCGAGCCGTGCGTGTCGCACGTGTTCGAAGAGCCGGTCATGAGAATGCGCACGAATTGCGTGGTCACCGGAATGCTTGAGAGCTGGAGTGCGGCGTCGCCGCCTTTGCCGCTGGAGACGGTGCCGGTGGGAAAGGCTTGCCAGACTCCCAGAGTGGGCTTGCGAATGCCGTCTTCACCAGTGAAATACTGCACCACGAAGTTGGTGGCGTAGGGTTCGGCCCAATCGATGCGAATGGCATTGAGTGGTCGAGGCTTCGCCAAATCGAGGACAATCCACTGAGGATGCAACGAATCGGATTCGTGAGTGAACGGCTCGGCGAGATACGGATTGCTCTTCCAGTAGGTGGCGGGATCACCATCGGTCAGGCGCGAGTAGCCGACGGTATCGGTGCCGTCGTCGCGAGTGACGCCGCGGTGTGGAAGGGGATAGCCGTAAGAGTGACGAATAGGCTCGGCGGCGGGAGTGGCATTGCCGGTGAAGTAGCCTTTCCCACCAGGGTCGGACCAAGTCCCGTTGGGATTCCAGTGCCATGCTTCCATGTGCAATTCGGTGTTCTGGCGGTAGGTGATGGTCTGCCAACCGGCGGAGAGAACTTTGTCGATGGTCTCAGGGACGTAGAGCTTATCGGCAGCGCCGTAGCCGAGGCGATCGATGCCTGCGCCGAGCGCCTCGGTGGGGCGGATTGTGTTCGTGGGATGTGAAGCGTCGACGCGGAGGGTTTGCGGAGAAACGGGCGGGACGGAGAAAAATATAGCCAGCAAAAGGAGCAGGGGGCGGTGCAAATTTTCGCGGCAGTAGGGCATTCGAGAACTCCTTACGCACAGTGGGATGGCAGGGGAATGAACCAAATTAAATCGATTCAATAAACAAAATACCGCCGCGAGCCCGGAGCGTCAACGGAAAAAGGCGCAGAACTCCAGGAGAGTGCTTAGCGTTGTGAAAGCGCACGGCCGGAATGGCTGTCCCACGAAGGCCGCTGTGCTATTCGTAGCGGAGTGCTTGCGTCGGAGCGATCCGCGAAGCCCTGCGGGCCGGAAGATAGGCGGCGAGCAGGGTGATGGCAAAGAGCGAAGGCACGACGATGAGATAAACGAAAGTATCGACGCGGCCTGCGTTAAAGAGCAGCGAGTCCATCAGGCGTTCGACGGCGAAACCCATGATCAGCCCGATGGCCGTGCCGGCGCCAACCAGCGCGAGGCCCTTGGCGAGCACCAGGCGAAGCACGTCCGAGCTACGCGCGCCGATAGCCATGCGGATGCCGATCTCGCGCGTTCGCCGGCTAACGTTGTAGACCATCACGCCATATAGCCCGGCGACGGCGAGGAACAAGCCGATGAGCCCCATCCCGGCGACGAGTTTGACGGCGATTCCGGGGCCGCGTACCGCTTTGTTCAAATAAAACTCCTGGTAAGACATGGTCTGCATCATGGGCAAGTTTGCGTCGAGCGTGCGGACAATCTCTTTGACGGGCTGAACAAGTTGCAGGGGATCGCCGGCGGAGCGAATCATCAGCGTCAGATGGGGAACAGGATGCTGGGCGAGGGGCAGATAAATAAAATCCATCGGTTTTTCGCCACTATCCACGTAGCTGGTGGTCTTCGCGATACCCACAATTTCGAGGAGCGTTCCGGAATGGCCGCCGAGGCGGATGCGTTTGCCGAGGGCGTTGGACGCAGGCCAGTAGTGGTGCGCGAATTGTTCATTGACCACGACGACCGGGGGATTGTCCGCGGCATCGCTGGAAAGGAAACCGCGGCCACGAAGGATCGGGATACGCATAGTGTCGAAGTAGTGTTCGTCGACGGCGTCAGAGCCCGAAGTGAAATGATCGCGATCCGGCGGCATCTGGAAGTTGTCGGGAACAAAACTCAGAGCATCGAAGCCCTCGTCGCTGAGAGGAATGTTCTGAGAGAACGACGCGTTTTCGACCCCGGAGGTTTCGCGAACTCGCTGGGCCAGGAGCTTGTAGAAGTTCTGCGTTTGTGCGGTGTTGTACTGGAGCAGCCGTGGATCGAAGCTAGCTATCAGAACATGGTCGGTGGGAAAACCGACACCGCCCAGCACGAGAACCTGAAAGCCGCGATACATGAGGAATGCCGCGGCGAGCAGCATGAGAGAAGTGGAGACCTGCGCGATGACCAGAGCGTTCCGCCCCCACAAGTATTTTCGTCCGGGGAGATCTACGTCCGCGGATTTGAGTCCGTTGACGAGATCGGCGCGGGAACTCTGGAGCGCCGGAACGAGCCCGCAAGCGAGGGCGCTGGCCGCGGATAAAAGCAGCGTGACAGCGAGAACGCGCTGGTCCATCTGGAAAGGAACCAGCACCGGCAGGTCGCTCATGAAGATGACGTTCTTGTAGCTTTGAAACCACGCAATGATGCCGTAACCGACGGCGACACCTGTCAAGCCGCCAAGAAATGCAAGAATCGCGCTCTCGGTCAGGAGGAGGCGTATCAAGCGAAGGCGTCCCGCGCCTATGGCAAGGCGTACGGCAATTTCTCGGGTACGCGCTCGTGCGCGGCTGAGAAGCAACCCCGCGACATTCGTACACGCGACCAGCAAGACGGCCAGCGAGAGAATGATAAAAATTACCGCGAATTTCCAGTTGCCATCGTCGGGGCGGGTGCGCATTTCAAACTGAGTATGAACGGTGGCACCGCGGCCGCGATTTACATCGGGATATTGGCTCTGCAGATTTTCCGCGAGCACTGCCACCTCGTTTTGCGCTTGTCGCAGAGAAACCGTTGGCTTCAGGCGGCCACGCACCGCGAGTTCGCGATCGTCGCGGTCCTCGAAGAAATTCTTTTGCGCGTTAGTGGCGAACACGCGCGCCATAGACAGCGGGATGTAGAAGTCGGGATGCGCGAAGATCAACATTCCCGGAAATGTGTCAGGAGCGACACCGATCACGATGAAGTTTGTGCTGTTGAGATGAACGGTACGGCCAAGGACGGAAGGATCGGACGCGAACTCATGCTTCCAGAACTCCGGACCAAGCACGACGACAGCGTCTCGGCCGGGCGCCTGATCTTCGTCCATACGGAAACCGCGGCCAAGCGTAGGCTCGACGCCCAGCACGTGAAAATAATTGCCGGAAACCATCATACCGCCCTTGATGCGGGGAGAGGCCTGCGGCTCGGCGCTGAATCCCACGGCTTCCATGGTGGTGTTGGCGACCAAGCCATCGTAGCTGGAGGTTTTGTCGCGCAAGTCGAGGTATTCCCGGTAGGAGAAGTCTTCGAAAGCAGAATCATGCGTAGTGGAGTTCAGAGAGACAACATTGCCGGAATTCGGCACGGGATACGGGCGGAAAACCAGTGCGTCGAGCATGCTGAAGACAGATGAAGTAATACCTATGCCGAGCGCGAGGGTGAGCACGACGAACAGAGCGAGTCCGGGAGTGCGGCGGAGGCTGCGAATCGCGAACCGAATGTCCTGGTGCAGGTTTTCCAGTAAAACGAAGCCGCGTTCCGCGCGAAACTCTTCCTTCATGGACTCGATGGCGCCGAACTTGATACAAGCCTGGCGGCGAGCATCGATGGGGGACATGCCCGCGCGAATATTGTCGGAGGTTTGCAGCGCGATATGCTCGGCGATTTCTTCACGGAGGCGCGCTTCCTGACCGCGGCGCGTGGCGGAGCTGAACAGACGCGAGAAGAACCGGCGGAGTGATTTCATGACCAATCCTCCTTCTTCAACTGGAAGAAGCGCGCAATGATCGCGGCCGTCTGTTGCCAGTCCTGGGTCTCGGCTTGCAGTTGCTTGCGGCCTTCCCGAGTGAGTTCATAAAAACGGGCCCGGCGGTTGTTTTCCGAAGCGCCCCACTCGGAGGCGATCGCGCCTTCCTGTTCGAGTTTCAGGAGGACAGGATAAAGCGTACCTTGATTCACGGCGAGCAGGTCACCGCTAATCTGCTCGATGCGGCGAGCGATGCCGTAGCCGTGAAGCGGGCCGAGGACATCGAGGGTTTTGAGGACCATGAGAGCGAGAGTGCCTTGCAGAACGTCGGCCTTGGATTTGGAGGGGGTGGACATTTTGGAAACCAACAGGAGGATGGCACAGTTCCTTTGGGAAAACAACAGGAAAGAAAAAGGCAGCGGCGAGTGGTTACTGAGGGGGAGAGAGCGTCAAGTGGAGGAGTTGTTTGTCGGCTGACTACAGGGCGATCGAGATAAGCCAACCTAGTTGGCTGCGCGTTTGGCTACGACCAGCGTGATGTCATCATGTTGTTCGTGAGGGCTGAAGCGGCGGAGCTCGTCGACGATGGCATTGCACAAATCTCGACAGCAGAGGTGGCGGTTGCGCTGCAGCGCGTCCAACAAACGCGACTCGCCGAATTCATCGCCGGAAGGACTGAAAGACTCGGTGATGCCATCGGTGTAGAGAATCAGCGTGTCGCCCGGAAGAATGTGGGATTCGGCGAGCTCGCAGTCCCATTCCCTGAAGGCACCGAGGATCGTAGCGGTAGGCGAAAGGCGTGCGACAGAATTATCGGCGCGCAGGACGAGTGGCGGCAAATGCCCGCAATTGACGTAACGGAGGCGTCCGGTCAGGTCGTCGTACTCCGCAAAGAATAGAGTAGCGAAAGAGGCGTCCGCAGTGTTGGCACAAAGCAATTGATTGACGGCGCCGAGAAGCCGGTGCGGCTCGTCGAGAGTGATAGCGCACTGGCTGCGGACGTTGGCCTGCAGATTGGCCATGAGCAGGGCCGCGGCGATACCCTTGCCGGAAATGTCGCCGATGACCAGCCCGACGCGCTCCGGACCTAGAGCGAGAAAATCGTAGTAGTCCCCGCCGACATGCCGAGCCGGAAGACATACCCCGGCAAATTCAAGAGATTTGAGCGTCGGGAGATTTTGTGGGAAGAGGCGCGCTTGCACCTGCTTGGCGATGTCGAGTTCCTGGGCTGCGCGGCGTTCGGCTTCGAGTTTGTCGGCAAGCGCGCGGCGTTGGGCTTCGATAGCATGACTGACTTCGTCGAAAGCGGCGAGCGAGAAAGAGTTTCCATCGGGATCGCGAAAGCGGGCGAACATGCCACCCCAAATTGGCGCAGGCTCGGAGTGTGAGGAGGCGTCAGGAGAAGAAATCTGCGGGGCATGGCTGGAAATGCGACGAAGGCGAGGGGTTTGGTGGAAGCGCACGCCGCGGCTGTTCCACTCGCGAAACTTGGCGAGCAGATCTTCGGTGATGAAAGTGACGAGATTGGAGTGGCCGATGAGCTTGTGCTGATCCGAGTCGGCCGCCGGTGCAACCAGGACGAGATTGGCGGTGCCGTCGGGCGGAGAGACGATCAACCAGCGGCGCGCCGAGGCTTGCTGCGAAGGAGGCAGGCTGACACGCGCGTCAAAATCGAGCCGGAAACCGAGTTGGTTGACGTAGAAGTCGAGGCTGCGATCGAGGTCGCTGACGAAGACAGTGACGGACTGCAGCCGGAGGTACGGATCGCGGGCGTCGAGTCGGATGGTCGGGTCCAAAGGCGTCGGAGTGTGGGGCGCGTTGGGCATGTCGAGGAATTATACGTTGTGGGGAAATTTTGGCGACAGCCGGAATGGAAGTCAGCATGCAGTTGAGATTCTTCGCTTCGTACAGCGGCATAACAAGGACGCACAGGCTAAGTCGATGCTACGACTCGGTGAGGGAGGACGAGGCGCGGCGGTGGTAGCGGTAGAGCAGAAAGACCACCAAAAGGGCCACCAGAGCTGCGACGGAATCCAACAGCGAGTCCCAGATGGATGCGCCGCGAGACGGAACGAAAGTCTGGTGGAATTCGTCCGAGAGCGAATAGATCGCGGCGATGGCCCACGCGACTAATCCCCAGGACCAGTGGAAGCCTCGACGGCCGGCACGAACACCGCGATAAAGCAGAAGGAAGAAAATAAAGTACTCAACGAAATGCGCGAACTTGCGGAAGAGATGATGGATGAAATCGATGGTGTCGTAGGACATCGGGGGAAAGAGCCAGTGAAACAGAGGCACAAAGTAACGGCTGGTGTGGTCGGTGGACAGGCCATCCGTCGAGGCAAGAAAAATTATCGTGCACCAGGCGATTGCGGGCCACCAGGCGCGCGCCAGGGTCAAAACCATAGATTGGGGAGGGACGCGGTGGCGGACCTCGTCGAGATTGGGGGCGGGGCGGCGATTACGCCAGGGTTCGGTAGCCATTCACAAATAATTTTCCACCTCTATTGTAAAGGAAAGATGAAGTTGGTGCAGAGCGACGGTGTAACAGGAACTGAGCGTGAGCGCGTGCAAGGTGATGGCACGCAGATGCGGGCTGTACAGGCTAAAGCCTATGCTACGCATTAATCGGCAACGGCTTGATGGAGCCCGTCTTCCATCTTGTGAAGCTCGTCGGGAGTAAGGGGTGCGGCTTTTTCGAGCATAGAGAGAAACCATTTGATCTCGTCAGGTTCGGTGGGAAATCCGGTAGTTTCGCTTTTTCCTTTCACGCCGGTGGGCGCATTGGAGTTGACGATGAGCTTTGCCTTGGCGTCGAGAAGTGCGATGAAGGGCAGGCCGACGTTGCCGGAAGGGGAAATGCCGCCGTATTTTGTGATGAGGGTATCGGATCCGGGCGTGTCCCAGTCCGGATGGCCCGCGGCGCCTTCGCCGAACGTGATGTGAGCAACAACGAAATACTTGTCCATAATCGGAGCGATCTCGGGGAGCGCAAGGAAGGTATCGAATTGATGGCAGGCCTCGCACCAGGAAGCGCCGAAGATCAGGAAAATGGACTTCTTGTCGTCAGCCGCTTTGGTTTGGGCGGACTTGAGGATGTCGCCGGCCTTCTGCGTTTTTTGCGCGTAAACCGCAGTGGCGAAAGCAACAAAAATCAAAGCAGACAGGGCGGCTTTCCGCATATAGGACTCCGGGTACACGAATTCAGGCTATCAAGTCTTGATGAAGATTCGACGGGGCGAGTGAGGGGAATGGTTCCAAAAAGTTGATGATGAAAGGGAGGCAAAACCGTTTAAAAGCACATGGTGAAACGTAAAGAAGTTAAAACACCGACGTTCAAGGCAGCAGACCATAGACGCAAACGGAATCTTGCGTGGCTAGAAAGACTTTGCCGTCGGCGATGGTGGGCGTTATGAATTTGTTGCCGGCACCGCAATGGTCGCGGCCGGAGGTAGCCTGATTACTGTTATAGAGTTCATTGGTCAAGTTGCTCGCGTCGTAAGCATGGAGCACGGCGGGATTGGTGTTTTCGTTGGCCCATACGATGCCGTTGGAGGTCCCGTTTGCCGACACAGCGGGGGCGGTGCCGGGATAAGTGAACGTGATGCCCGTCTGTGAGGATGGCGTGACGCTGAGCTTTGCGTTAGAGACAGAGAATGCGCGAAGCGGGCCGCTCACCGCGCCGTAGTAGACGGTGTTGTTGAAGAGGGCAGGCGTGGACCAGATGCCGCCAGGAAGCGCATTGCTGAGTTCTTGCCAAATGTTGTTGCTCGACGGGCTGAACTTACCCATATTGTCCCGATCGACCACGTAAATGTTTGCGTCTTTCCCGGCGCCGACGACGAGATGGCGTGCCATATTAGTCGAGTCCTTCAGAGTGTCGGGAAGAACCATTGCGCCTCCGGAGCCCAGGTCAACATCTCCATTAGACTCGCTGACCTCGTTGGACATCGCGAAATAGTCGGCGACCTTCAAGGAGTTATTGGCGGTCGAAATTTTGATGAAGGAGTTCCCGTAATCGCCGTGAGTGGGAAAACCGTTGGCGTCGAGCGTGGTTTCGAAATCGCCATTTGCGGTGAGAACGTAGATGTAACCGTCGGAGTCCACGGCCGGTGCGCCGCCGCTCATCCAGATAGAAGGCCCGCCGCCGTTGGGGGCGACATTTAGCACTGCGGTCTGCGCTAGCGTGGCTTGGTCATAGCCGAGGAGCCACGCGGTATATGGTCCGTGGTCGCAGTGAGAAGAAAACGACAGATAAACGATCCCATTGAGCAGCAGTAATCCGGGGCGCTCCTTGTATTGACCAGGATCGAAGCTGGTCTGACCAGAGGTATTTGGAAATGTGGCCGTGATTTCCTTGGGGCCGCTGAAAAGCTCAGCCCCAGTGGTGACGTCGAGAGCGTGCAGCCGCTGATGGTATTTGTTTTGAGAGTCTTTGGTCATGGCAACGATGTAGATGACCCCGTGCGGACCTGCATGACGGTCGATAACCGGAGTAGCGGTGACACCGATTTCCGGAGTCACTTGGCTGCACCCGCGATCGTCGCTGGGAGCTTCTCCGTTGGCGACGGAGACAAACCACAGCGTAGCTCCGGAATCGGAGTCGAAAGCATAGACCATATCGTGTTCGGTGGCGACGAAGATGACGTTGTGTGCGGTCCCTGAAATCGAGAGTTGCGAAAGATAAAGTGGCTGGGCATCGACCTTGCCGGTGACGGGGAGCTTGTGGAGCAGGCCGAAGGTGCTGGACTTGACGTTGCTGGGAGTCAGAACGGTTTCGGTAAAGTTGAGGCCCGTTCGGGCGAGATCGTTTTTGTAAGTGGTCACGTCCGTGCCGCCAGCGGACTGCACGGGGTTGACGGTGAGCGTGGCATTGTTGCTGGTGGCATTACCGGCGGAATTCGCGACGACAACGCGAAAAGTGGAACTGTTATCGGTTTGCGTGGTGGTGGGTGTCGTATAGCTTGAGGACGTTGCTCCGCTGATGTTGGTGTTGTTCCTCTGCCATTGGTAGCTGAGTGGTGCAGTGCCTGACGCAGCGACCGAGAAAGTGGCAGTTTGGCCGACGTTCACAGTTTGGTCGACAGGCTGCGCGGTGATGGAGGGAGCCGTAGCTTGAGTGCCGCCGGTGGAGTTATTGGAACCGCAGCCGCAGGGGAGCACGGCTAACACCAGCAAGGCGGAGCGTTGCGTGAGCGAACGAGTCATGTCGATCTCCGAGAGGATCTGAGTGCTTGCCGCGGAAGAGGGATGGGAAACGATTATAACGGGGTGGGAATGCGGAAGCACCTGAACTGATGTCCAGCGTAAGGAACAGCTGGCGATGAGCGAACTCTGCAAGAGCACGATCTCACAGTCGCAACACGAAGGATGGCGCTTCCAGGCTACTCGACGCGGTAGTTCGGGGCTTCCTTGGTGATGACCACGTCGTGGACGTGCGATTCGCGGAGGCCGGCAGCAGTGATGCGAACGAAGCGGCTCTTTTCGGCGAGTTCGGCGAGGTTGCGTGCGCCGACGTAGCCCATCCCGGATTTCAGACCACCGACGAGTTGATCGGTGAGGCCGGAGAGTGGGCCCTTGTACGCAACGCGGCCCTCGACACCTTCCGGAACGGACTTGCCGCGCTCCGCGCCTTCCTGGGCGTAACGGTCGGCGGAGCCGGCTTCCATTGCTCCGGTGGAACCCATGCCGCGATAGGACTTGAAGGTTCGGCCCTGATAGAGAATGGTTTCGCCGGGAGATTCTTCCGTTCCGGCAAAGAGGCTGCCGATCATTACCGCAGAGGCGCCAGCGGCAATGGCCTTGGTGATGTCACCGGAATACTTGATGCCACCATCGGCGATGACCGGAATTCCGGTGCCCTTAGCGGCGCGAGCAGACTCGAGAATCGCGGTGATTTGCGGGACACCGGCGCCGGTGACGATGCGCGTAGTGCAGATGGAGCCGGGGCCGATACCGACTTTCAGACCGTCGATACCGAGAGAGATGAGTTCCTTCGCGCCCTCATAAGTGGCCACATTTCCGGCGATGAGTTGCATATCCGGCAGGCGATGCCGAATTGCCTTGATGGCTTCCATGACGCGCTCGGTGTGCCCGTGCGCCGTGTCGATGGCGAGCACGTCGGCCTTTTCCTTGGACATTTCGACGGCGCGCTCGAGGAAGTCCCCGGTGGCGCCCACGGCAGCCCCGACCCGAAGGCGGCCCTGCTCGTCTTTCGCGGCACGTGGATATTCCAACTTTTTCTGAATGTCTTTGACGGTGATAAGACCCTTGAGGTTGAAGTCTTGATCGACCACGAGAAGTTTTTCGATGCGGTGCTTTTGCAGGATTTTTTCGGCTTCATCGAGAGTGGTGCCGACCGGAACGGTGACGAGATTGTCCTTGGTCATCACTTGGCCGACGAGCTGTCCATGATTCTTCTCGAACCGTAGGTCGCGATTGGTCAGAATGCCGGTGAGGCGCGTGCCGCGAGTGACCGGGAGGCCGCTGATGCGGTACTTGGTCATAATCTCAAGCGCCTGGCGAATGGTGATGTCCGGCGAAATGGTCACCGGGTCAACGATCATTCCGGATTCGGAGCGCTTCACGCGGTCGACTTCTTCGGCTTGGCGGTCGATGGACAGGTTGCGGTGAACGATGCCGATGCCGCCCTGGCGCGCGATACCGATGGCCAGGCGCGATTCGGTAACCGTGTCCATGGCGGAGGAAGCCAGCGGAATATTGAGGGCGAGCTTGCGCGTAAAGCAGGTGGTGGTGTCGACATCGGTCGGAAGCACGGAGGAGCGACCGGGCTGGAGGAGAACGTCGTCGAAGGTCAAGGCTTCGGGGATCGGACCATCAATCATGAGAACCTCGCGAAAGAAGCGAAACTCGGGAAGAGAAGACAAAACCGTTCAAAGTTGAAAGTTCAACGTTGAAGACGAAAGGTGCACAGCCAGGAATGCCTGTGCCACGGCCTAAAAACAGCACAGCCCGGCGAATACACGCCGGGCTTCGAGTTGGATTCCACAAATCAAAAACATTCATCACGGTGAAACTTCTATTTTAGGGTCGACGGCAGGGCGGGTCAAGTTGGGTGAAAAGAAGGGCGCAGCGCTTCGTGCCTCGGGGTGACCAATGCCGCGCCCCTAGGGGAATGCCTCAGGATCATTGGCGGGCGAGCTTTGTGCTGGCGGAACGAGTCAGCGTGTCGGCGACGGTTTCGGAATCAGGCCCGAAGTAGTGCCGGTTGAGGTTGCGTGTCAATAGCGCGTCGGCCTTCGCGTCGGCGATCGCTTTTTGTGCGTAAGTCTGATGGCGCGTGTCGGAGCCGTCGAGCAGTATCAGAGCGGCGGCAAATTCCATCTGCCCGTCGCCTGGTCGAACCTGCAGGGCATTATTCACTCGCGCGAAGGAATCTATCCCGGTTGCCGGGTTTGGAAAATCCTTCTTGATGAAGTGGAGCTGGCTCAACGTGGCGGCGAAATAGCCGACATCGAACGACGCAAGAGCGCCGGCTGAAGAATTAGAATGGGCGGCGTCCGAGCGCGCGATGAGCTTAAGAAGTAGCTGTTTGGCCGCCGCGGGATCGTTTTGGGCGAATAGTGTGGCGCGGCGCAGCGTTTCCATGTGCACGATAACGGTGGGGTCGGTATTGAGAATGGAAAGCGCGTCGCCGGCGAGATTTTTGGTGTTGTACGACGAGTCGGCCGGAGAAAGGTTCCAGCCCTGGCTGGTCCAGGGGAGTGATTTGGCGTCGCCGATGTCGAGCGTGTGACAAAGCAGGGGTGGACCGGCGAGTGCGGTGCTGGCTAAGGATAATGTTGCAAGCAAGGCTGCGACAGGCAGAGTCTTGAATCTCATGATGGCTCCTTCGAGTGGATTGGACCGTC
>Ga0335080_10002293_pt1 | contig 19046 bp, 15 predicted proteins | sample Lox_Sample_34_FD_206720 | JGI IMG/M metagenome (GOLD analysis project Ga0335080, IMG submission 206720) | Soil microbial communities from Loxahatchee National Wildlife Refuge, Florida, United States - Lox_Sample_3.4 | ecosystem: Environmental > Terrestrial > Soil > Wetlands | place: USA...
ATCCATCCTGCTCACAATATTCAATACAATCTTTGCTTAAACACGGGCTGTTCAAGGGGACCTGGTTTACGGCAAGGCGACTGGCAAAATGCCATCCTTTTCATCCCGGCGGGTTCGATCCTGTCGAGTAGAAGAGGCGAGGAAATTACATGGAAAAAAGAGTTTTACTGGCCATACTCCTGTCAATGGTTGTCATGTATGGATATTCCTTCCTGGTCACGCCGCCGAAGAAGAACGCACAGACGCAGAAGACCGTGCAGACTCAGCAATCGACCGTTCAGCTAAAACCTTCCTTTAATGTCGGACAGCCGGCGCCGGCAATGACGAAAACGGCGAGCGAACCGCAGGGGGGAAAAGATGTAGTTGTGGAGACCGACCTGTACACGGCGGTGTTCAGCACCAACGGCGCTGCACTGAAAAAGATCATCCTCAAGAAATTCAGGACGACCACTGCGCCTGACGCCAAGCCCATTGCCTTTATCGATGAAAGTGAGCCCGATAACTATTCGTTAAGGACATTCGGCAGCGGAATTCCGCTCGATCCTTCCGCAGTTTTCAGTGTGAACGTGGACGCTCTGCAGGTGGGGAAGGGTGAAAAGAAGAGCATCGAATTTGTCGCCCGTTCAAGCAGCGGTGATGTACTGAAAAAGACCTACACATTTACCGGCGGCGAATACGGCATCGGCCTCGAACAGCAGGTAGTAAATACTTCGGCGGCGGCGCAGGATGGATCGCTGCTTCTCGTTGAGAAAAATCATTTTGTGCAGGTACCCGGAGAGAGCCGCTACGATGTACATGGGCCAACGACTTTCGCCGACAATGCCGTGCAGTCGCTGAAGTTTGCCGACCTGGCCAAGGGGGCAAAAACATTCGATAAGAGCGTCCTTTGGAGCGGCTTCGAAGACAAATATTTTCTGGGCGCCGCAATGGGACTCAACGGCAGCATCGCAGCAGTGCAGATTCGCCAGACCAACAGTTACGCGGAGAATGTCATATCCTCACCGCGCCTGTCACTTGCACCTGGCGCCGGTGCGACGGTGGCATACAAGCTCTACTACGGACCCAAGGACCTCGACATACTGAAGGCCCAGGGAAGCCGCCTGGAGGAGGTTATCAATCTCGGCTGGTTTTCGGCCATCGCCAAGCCCCTTCTCCATATCCTGAAGTTCTTTTACAAATTTACCGGCAATTATGGCCTGGCGATCATCATAATCACCGTTATCATCAAGGCTCTCTTCTATCCGCTCACCAACCAGAGCTACAAGTCCATGAAGGACATGCAGAAGCTGCAGCCGAAAATGGCCGAATTGAGGGAGAAGTACAAGAACGACCGCGACGCCATGAACAGGTCGGTCATGGAGCTGTACAAGACCCATAAGGTCAATCCCATGGGCGGTTGTCTCCCCATGCTGATTCAAATACCGGTGTTCATTGCCCTTTACCGGGCACTGATGTCTTCCATAGAGTTGCGCCACGCGCCATTCATGCTTTGGATACACGATTTGTCCGCGCCTGATACGCTTTTCGGGATCATTCCCAAGGGAATTCCCTTTTTAGCCGGTATGCCCCTGGGACCGCTCCCGCTGCTGATGGGAGCGACAATGGTAATCCAGCAGAAGATGACCCAGTCCACTATGGACCCGGCCCAGGCCAGGATAATGATGGCCATGCCGTTTATATTCACCTTTGTGTTTCTGAATTTTCCGTCCGGACTGGTTCTCTACTGGCTGGTAAACAATGTCCTCACTATTGCCCAGCAGGCATACATAAACAAGACGCTGAAGGAAAGCTGAGAGCAGTGTATTGCTGTTGATGTGCAGGTCTACTATCCGACCCACGGTCATGACAGCCGGGCAAACCGTGCGAAAATACGGCGTCCATGCGAAACGGGGATTGACAGGGTGAGACTGGCATCCTCGCTCGTTTAGGTTTTCATGTTCAAGGGTTCAGCACAAAGGAAGATCTGGATTTTGAGAAGCCATCGATATGAAACGGGTAAAATAGATAATGTACAGGAATGACACCATTGCTGCCATCAGCACGCCTCTCGGCGAGGGGGGGATAGGCGTTATCAGAATGAGCGGCCCCCGGGCCCATGAAATAGGCGAGAAAATATTCAGCAGAATACCGGACGGTGGCTTTTCAAGCCACCGTTTTTATTATGGGAAGATTATCGACCCGGCTGATGGGACGGCATTGGACGAGGTTTTACTGGTGCTTATGAAGGGACCGCGCTCCTACACCCGGGAAGACGTGCTGGAGATCCATTGTCATGGCGGCTATCTGCTGGTGCAGAGGGTGCTCTCACTTGTGATCAGCCTGGGGGCGCGGCTTGCCGAACCCGGTGAATTCACCAGGCGGGCTTTTCTGAACGGAAGGATAGACCTGGTCCAGGCCGAGGCGGTCATCGATATCATTCGCGGCAAGACGGATGCGGCGCTTGCACTGGCCCAGCAGCAGCGCGAGGGTGTTCTGTCGCTGCGGATCAGTGAGATGAGGGAGGGGATTGTCAGCGCACTGGCCATGGTTGAAGCGCACATAGATTTCCCGGAGGAGGATATAGAGTCAATAACCACCGGAGAGATAAGAGAATCTGTAAAAAAGGCTCTGGAAACATGTGACGAGCTGCTGGCCGGCTATGATGAGGGAAGGGCCCTGCGCGACGGCGTGTCGGTAGTGATAGTGGGGCGGCCCAATGTCGGAAAATCGAGCCTGATGAATGCACTGCTCAGGGAAAAGAGGGCAATTGTCACCGCCGTTCCCGGAACGACCCGCGATGTCATAGAGGAGGTGGTGAACATTCGCGGGCTGCCCATAAAATTGCTGGATACCGCAGGTATCTGCCGGACGGAGGATATTGTGGAAAAGGAGGGAGTGCGGCTGGCACTGGCCAAAATAGGGCAGGCCGATCTCATCCTTTTTGTACTCGATGCATCACGACCGCTGGAAGATGATGATCGCTACATCATGAACGAGCTTGAAGGAAGAAAGCATATCCGGGTTATTAACAAGAGCGATCTCCCGCGGGCAATGGAACCTGACGACGGTTTCGAAGACGAAGAAACGGTATGGATATCGACCCGAACCGGTGCTGGGATGGACACGCTGCATAAAAAGATATATGATTCCTTCCTGCATGGACGAGCCGTGGACAGCCGTGAATTTGTAGTGATGTCTAATGTCAGGCAGCGTGATGCACTGGGAAAATGCCGGATTGCCTTGCAAAGAGCAGCGGCGGACACTGAACATCCCGGCGTCCTGGAGCTCCTTGCAGCCGATCTGCGCGAGGCACTGCAGACGGTGGGGGAAGTAACTGGTGAAACCACGGCGGATGAAGTGCTGGATCTCATATTCCAGCGATTCTGCATCGGGAAATGACGAATGTTTCACGTGGAACTTTTGTCATAAAGAGGCGTCGAACGCCCGTTTAGGCCTGGGATACAGTGTCCTGAAAAATGATTTGTGGAACATAACAGACTAATGATTATTTACGACAGGAAATACGACGTCATTGTCGTCGGCGCCGGTCACGCCGGTTGTGAGGCGGCCCTTGCGGCGTCACGCATGGGACGCCGCACTCTGCTGCTCAGCATGAACCTTGACGCGGTCGCCCTCATGTCGTGCAACCCCGCCATCGGTGGCCTGGCCAAGGGGCATCTGGTCAAAGAGATAGACGCCTTGGGCGGGGAGATGGCGAAGAATATCGACGCCACAGGCATTCAATTCCGCATTCTCAATACGCGCAAGGGCCCGGCGGTGCGCGCCTCCCGTGCTCAGGCAGACAAGCAGCAATACCGCCTGCGAATGAAGCGGGTCCTGGAGAACCAGGAGAACCTCGACCTTAAACAAGGGGAGGTAACGGCACTTTATCTGGAGGACAATTGCGCGGCCGGGGTCGATACCCGGGCCGGGGTACGCTATCTGGGCACCACGGTCATTCTGACGACCGGCACTTTCATGCGCGGCCTGATCCATATCGGGCTCACCCATTACCCGGGGGGTAGGGCGGGTGATCTGCCGTCCCTGGGCATTTCCGAGCATTTGAAAGAGCTGGGATTCCTTGTCGGCAGGCTCAAGACCGGGACCCCCGCCCGGCTCGACGGCCGAACCATCGATTTCAGACGCCTGGAGCCGCAATACGGCGACGACCCGCCGCAGCCGTTCTCCTTTTCGACCGAACGGATTGGCCGTCCCCAGGTCCCCTGCCATATCGCATACACCAACGAACGGAGCCATGATATCATCCGTTCGGGACTAGACCGTTCACCTCTTTATTCGGGCATCATCGAAGGGGTCGGCCCGCGCTACTGCCCATCCATCGAAGACAAGGTGGTTCGGTTTCCCGACAAGGTGCGCCATCAGACCTTTATCGAGCCGGAAGGGCTGGATACTGTGGAGGTCTATCCTTCGGGCCTTTCCACTTCACTTCCGATCGACATCCAGTGGGCGTTTTATCGGAGCATCAGCGGTTTCGAACGGGTCGAAATCATGCGTCCAGCCTATGCCATCGAATACGACTATGTGGATCCCATACAGCTTCATGCCTCCCTGGAAACCAAGGTCGTGGCTAACCTCTATCATGCCGGGCAGATCAACGGCACTTCCGGATACGAGGAGGCTGCCGCGCAGGGCCTCCTGGCCGGCATCAACGCGGCCCTCAGGGTGAGGGGAGAAAATCCGCTTGTCCTTGGCAGAAGCGAAGCATACATAGGGGTGATGATCGATGACCTGGTGACACTCGGGACCCGCGAGCCGTACCGGATGTTCACTTCCCGCGCCGAGTACCGCCTGCTTCTGCGGGAAGACAATGCCGATCTGCGCCTGCGCGAGAGCGGACACGGGGTCGGGCTCGTAGCCGAGAAGGAGTATGCACGCTTCCTGGAGAAGAGAAGCCGGATCGAGCAGGAGCTTGATCGGCTGCAAAGGACAAAAATCATCCCGTCTGCCTCCGACCCTTCGTTACTCGCGGAACTGGAGCTAGAAGGAATGCAGAACGCTATTACCTTCGAGCAGCTTCTGCGCCGCCCGGACTTCGGCTACACCAAGCTGGCGCGCGTCGACGCGGCAAGCGGAAGCATCCCGGAAAACATAGCCGAGCAGGTGGAGATCCAGATCAAATACCGGGGCTATATCGAGCGCCAGCTGGAGCAGGTTGAGAAGGCGCGCAAGCTGGAAGGGGCGCGCATTCCAGAGGGGCTTGATTATGCGGGTATTTCCGGGTTGACCGCCGAAGTGCGGGAAAAGCTCTTGCGCTTCCGGCCCGACACACTCGGCCAGGCCTCGCGCATCCAGGGGGTGACGCCGGCCGCCATCAGCATCCTTTCCATCTTTCTCAAGGCGCGGAGTGGCGCATGAACGAGCGGGCCGGGGAGATACTGGAAAAGGGCGCTAGTGAACTGGGGGTGTCGCTAACGCCTGTGGAACTGGGCAAATTTCATGAACTGGCCGCGGAACTGAAGCGGTGGGGCAGAAAAATCAATCTGACCGCCATCAGGGGCGACGAGGAGATTGCCATCAAGCATTTCCTCGATTCATTGACATTACTCGGGATCGTCGGCGACCTGGGATCGCTTCTCGATGTGGGCTCGGGGGCCGGTTTCCCGGCGATTCCCGTGCAGCTGATGCGTCCGGAGCTGCAAGTTGTTTCGGTGGATGCCGTGGAGAAGAAGATCATTTTCCAGCGCCACATGGCCCGGCGCCTGGGGCTTCTCTCCTTCACGGCGCTCCATGCCCGCGTCGAAGAGCTGGCGGTGCGCTATGCCGGCTGTTTCGACTGGGTTGTCTCCCGCGCTTTCAGCGATATAACATTCTTTGTCCGCATTGCCCTCCCACTGCTCAAAGTGAATGGATCCATCATCGCCATGAAGGGGAGGGGAGGGGGCGATGAGGCCGCCCTTGCCGGCCCGTCCCTCCACGACATGGGCGTTGAAATAATAAAGATCAGCGAGCTGCGCCTTCCCATCACAGGCGACGTCCGTACCCTGGTGACCATGAAACGGGCCTGATGCCGCGGCGCGCCAAGTTCCGCACGGAGTTTCCTATTACCTGAGTCCGTGAACATGAAAGCCGGAACGAGCGAAAATGCCGGGGCCTAGCAACCTGTGTCGTTTCCTCCGAGCTTTGCCGTATCTTTCTCTCCGGGATGGTGATCCTGGCTGGTCCCAAGTCGCAATCAAACGATTACGTTGTTGGGTTCGTCATGGGCTCCTCAACGTACTACAATGTACGCCTACGTCGCCCCTTCCTCGCCGCCTAGTAATCATTTTTATTGCAACTCGGTATGAATGGCAAAGGGCGGAGGCATTCCGAGCGAGTGAAGTTTGAATGCTTCACGGATCCAGGCATTAATATTTTCTAATTTAAAAGGGAAAAACATTGTAAAAAACGCAAAAACTCTATTACACGTTCTGATTTGCGATTTAAGTCGATGTGCCTCCCACACCAGCCTCTCCCCTGGGTTAGTCCGAAAAAAGTCGTCAGGAGCAAGATTTGAAGGTTTTCCCGTAAATCCCCGCCAATAATGAATCCACAGGAATCATTACGCAAAGGTCTCCGCACGGAAAATTGAGCGCGGACCTGAATGCCTCGCGAATACGGGTTAACCCAGATTTTACACGAAAGTAACAGCGCTGTCATACGGCTCCGGTAATTTATGTCGCAATGTATTTACAGTCCCTGCATCGACATATCTGAAGCCGTGATGTCTTCACGATTAAAGAACGGAGGAACGCGATGTCGCGTTTGCATACGGCCATAAAGCAGTCGGGCCCGTATGAAGAAAATTTTAACCGGTCAAGCTTCGAACCGACGCAGCTCATGAAGCTTCTAGATTGTCATCCCTCCGGATCGGCCGATCTTCTCGATTCACTCCCTTTTTCCGGCCGTGACGCGACCGCCGGCTCCGAAACCGAGCTGCAGGCGGTTGTGGCGGGGAATAGGGAAGATGTAGACCTCCCTATAACCATCGAGCAGTCAAATTACTTCGCCAATATTCTGAAAAGGGCAACCAGCGGCGAGGCCCCGAAACGCCTTATTACGGACCTGGAACATTTCCTTAGCGACAACCCCGGTAACGTGTGGGAAAACAGCTGGGTCCGCTTCCCCGTGAACAGGCTCTCCTCTTTTGCCCGTGGGGTTCTGGAGCATGATCTGCTGGCCGATAAAGGTGATCCGGGGAGCGGACGGCGCAGCGATAGCGGCCGTTTCATGTTTCGGACCGGACAGGGCGAAGAGCACCTGCGCCTTCCAGTCAGCTATCTAATAAAACTGGCCCTGGCGGATCTCCTCGGCAGTGACGAAAGTATCCCGCGGTTCGTTCGGATGACCGGCGAGCGGCTCATGGGGCACTATCTCAACGACAATACGTCTCCGGAGACCTTTTCGTTCCACGTCGTCCCCTTGAGTCCGGACGCCGGCATGGGAAAGCAGCTTGCCGCGGAGACCGCGAAACGCCTACTCCTGACCCAGCTTCTGGTTATGTACGCCAACGAGAGCTTCGGTCTCAGGGAGAGCGGCCAAAAGGCCCAGGTCTATTTCGCTCCCCATCCGCCCCTCCGCCAGCAGGAGCTGAACAACCACATCTCCGACTCCTTCTACCGGGAACTCTTCATGAGTCCCTGCCTGTCGGGGTGGGACCGTGGCGAGGAAAAACACGCGTACATGAAGCTCTGCCACCGTGTTCTTTCGCGCAGCCAGATAAATGCCGTGGCCAAGCTCCGCGAAGCGGGCATTATAGTCAACAACCTGGTGGTGCTCCCCAACCTTTCCAATGTGAGCCTGGCCAACAACGGCACCCATATCAGCATCGGCAGCAGGAAACTGGGGGAGCGCCTCGCCGACCCTTCTTCCGGTTTCGGCGCGGCCCATGAGAAGTATCTGGGCGACCTGGCCATAAAGATTGCTGAGCATTTCCTTCCGCTCTTCGTCGGCACCTACAGCGCCGCCCCTTACCGCCTGGCTTTCAACGATTTTCATCCGGAACGGGCACTCGGTTTTCTTCCCCATGAGCTGGATTACACCCATCTTCGCATGATCTGGCGGCGCTGGCGGAAAAAGGCGAGGCTGTCGGTCTTCGGCAGACCACTTACCCCCTTCGGCCCGGACTGGCTCGACCGTATGGTGAGCGTCGCTTTTCGCCTAAAAGGAGATTTCGTTCCTGATTTTCGCCTTATCGATTACCCGGTCAGCCTGCTCAGTACCGACCGCAGTCCCGCCCTGGATGGCACAATGGGGAACGGCAGGCGGCTTACGCAAGACCTGGCGGACATGGGGGTATTCGACAACCAGATGTCGGTCTATCTGCTGTACAAGCTGCGCGAACACGCGGTCATGGGGTTTTCCGGCTTCGAGGGGCGGCATTACAGCCTCTTTGAAAACCTCGAAGAGGACATGGGCGGGGCTGCGGACCTGCAGCTGTTGATCACCGCCCTTGCCTTCAAATATATGGCAGAGGGAAAGATCTCCCATGCCATGGTGCCGGATGACTCTTCCGTGGAAAGCGAGCGGCGGCAGATCTTTTTCGGTGCAGCCATCGGCGTTCCGACCTTCTACGTGCGCAAGAACAGTGGCAACCTCTTTCTCAGAAAAATACTCTTGCGCACCCGCGATGTGCGCCAGAGCAGCCGCTATCCCGGCTATCTGCGGGTCCGCAACCGCGAATACTGCCGGGCGCTGCTGCGGGTCTTGCTGGAAGATGCCGCGGACCTCATAGAAGCCTGCAATCTGAGGGGGACGATGGACGATCTCATAATGCGCCTGGAGCAGCCGGAGCGCTACTCGGCGGCCGGCAAGCTGACCCGGGGCATCCTCGACACGGTCAATGCGCGGAACCCCATGGCGCTCTCCGCCGCGGAATTCAACATGGGCGCGGAGAAATATTACCGGGAAACGCTGCGCACCCGTCATCTGCGGGAGGCGTTCCACTTTCTGGAGGAGGGATGCCACAGGGCCGCGGCTCTCGGTGATCATTTGGACCCGGAAGTGAGGGCTGTGCTGCAGACCATCCTTGCCGGGAAAAGCGCATCACAATTTCTCGACTCGGTCAAAGGCGAGGTCCTTGCGGAGCGGGCTGCGCCGGAGGCACTCCGTAGCCTCATAATATTTCTCCTCGTCATCATCCATCAGGACACCATGGAAGCCAGGCATGCAGAGACAGCACCAGTATATTGAGCGGGACAGCGGCAGGGTATGCACGGAAAGGCTATTCGGCGACCAGCTTATCAGGCTTATTTACAACGAGGTGCGCGAGAACGCCCCGCTTCTCTTTCGCCTTTTTACGTCGGGCAGGATATCGAGCGCTCTGGGCTTCATCAACTTCGACGCGCCCTTTGCCGGCGGATTCGGCGGCCACCGGCGTTTCCTGGACGAATGCGGGGTCGATCTCGGAGAGTGCCTGCAACCGGCCGAATATTTCGATACGCCGCGCAAGGTCTTCGAACGGCAGATCCGCTACGTGGAAAAAAGGCCCATGACCGCCGACCGGGGAACAATCGTATCACCGGCCGACAGCCGGGTACTGGTCGGCTCTTTCCGTGAGCACTCCCTGCTGTTCCTCAAGGAAAAGTTTTTCGAATACGCGGAATTTCTCGGCCATGACAAGAGCGTATGGCTCGACGCCTTCGCCGGGGGGGATTTCGCCATTTTCCGGCTCACCCCTGACAAGTACCACTACAATCATGTGCCGGTGGATGGCGAGGTGATCGACATCTATGAGATCGAGGGGGTGTATCACTCCTGCAATCCCGGTGCCGTGGTCGAGGTCGTTACTCCCTATTCCAAGAACAAGCGGGTCGTCACGGTCATCGACACCGATGTGCCAGGCGGGACGGGAGTCGGCCTGGTCGCCATGGTCGAGGTCGTCGCCATGATGATCGGGGAAATAGTCCAGTGTTACAGCACTGACGGATATGCGGACCCGGTGCCAGTGCGGCCGGGGATGTTCCTCGCAAAGGGAGCGCCGAAAAGCCTCTACCGCCCTGGGAGCAGCACCGATGTACTGATTTTTCAGCCGGGGCGTATCGAGTTTGCCGAGGACCTGGTCCGCAACATGTCCGCCCATACCGCGGAAAGCCGCTTTTCACAGGGGTTCGGCAGGCCCCTGGTGGAAACGGAGGTAAGGGTCCGTTCGCTGATTGCGCGAAAATCGGGTTGATAGTGAGCGGAAGATTCAGGGAGGCATGATGACAGATATGGTGGCATTGCTTGTTTTCGCCATGGCACTCGCCGGATATCTCTTCTGGGGGATCCGGACCCTTACTGGCGAGCGATGGCAGATACTGGCTTCCGTCCCGGTCAGGAAAGAAGCCGATGGGGAGTGGAGCGGCGTTAACCTCACCTGGTACGGCCTGCTCACCGCCAATGCCTATGTCGTCGCAGTGGCGGTACTGATCGTACTCCTGGGAGCGGTGCGGGTCCCTCTTGCCGGGACTTCTGCCCTGGCCGCCGCCATGCTCTTCTTCTGCGTGCCCGCATCACGCCTTGTGGCGCGGTTGGTTGAGAAAAAGGCCCACACCTTTACCGTCGGCGGGGCCGTCTTTGTGGGGACGGTCCTGGCGCCCTGGATCGTCCTCGGCATCAACCGGCTGCTGGGCGCAAAGCTCGGCTTTCATATACCATACACAGCGGCCCTGGCGGCCTTTGCCGTTGCCTATGCTTTTGGCGAGGGACTGGGAAGGCTCGCCTGTCTCAGCTTCGGCTGCTGTTACGGAAGACCGCTCAGGGAAACGCCTCCCTGGCTCAAAAGGCTGCTGGCGGGTTTTGCCGTTACATTTTACGGGAAAACAAGGAAAATAGCCTATGCCGGCGGCCTGGAAGGGGAAAAGGTCCTGCCCGTGCAGACGCTCACCGCAATTATTTATACCACCTGCGGTATCTGCGCGGCCTTCCTCTTCCTCAAGGGATATTTCGCCGGCGCCTTTCTCGTGTCAATGCTGCTGACCCAGGGCTGGCGGGTCTTTTCCGAAACTTTGAGGGCCGATTACCGCGGCGGCGGGAAGATTTCCGCCTACCAGGTCATGGGCATTGCCGGTATCGGCTACGGCGGCCTGTCGTTTCTCTTCGACCCCGGCGCACAATCCCAAATCCCCGATCTAACCTGCGTCCCGGCATACCTGTTCCATCCTGGCGCAATCATCCTCCTCCAGGTGCTCTGGGTTGCCATATTTCTCTATACCGGCCGCAGTACCGTCACCGGCGCCACTCTCTCGTTCCATGTCCGCGAAGACAGAATATGACCAGGTTCTCACAGTGAACGATTAAATATAGGAGGGCTTGCCCGCTGTGCAAGGGACTTGCCCTTCCGGATTGGTTTTCGAGGGATATATTGTTACCGCCGACAACGGGCGGCCATGGCTATTCGCTGGTGGTTTGCAGTGGCGCGATCCCTGGCAACAGTTCCGCCTCCACGGCATAGCGTTTGATCTTGCGGGTCGTAGTCTTGGGGAATTCATCCCAGCAGATGGTGAAATGTCTGACCCTCTTGAAGATGGCAAGACCGGCGCAGGCGGCATTGACCTCGACCCTGATAAGGGACTCCACTTCCGCCGATGACAGCTCTCGCTCTCCCTTGCCACTCTTCATGGCATATGCCTCAAGTGCCTCCCGGTTGGGATAGATCAGCGCGTGAATTTCCTCGGTTACCGGCGCCACCTTGCGGCCGTAAACCACTGTTTCGGCTATATACGGGGATTTGAGAAGCTCGTTTTCCACCTCTTCGGGATAAACGTTCTTGCCGTTGGGGGTTACGATCAGGTTCTTGGCCCTGCCGCAGATGGAGAGGAATCCGTCCGTGTCCAGCCGGCCCAGGTCGCCGGTCCGGTACCAACCGTCTTCCAGTGCCTCGGCGGTGGCGTGAGGGTTCTTGTAGTAACCCTGCATGATACTCGGCCCCCTGACCAGTATCTCACCCACCATGTCCTCGCCTGGCGAATCGATACGTACCTGGACTCCGGGGAGCACCGGTCCCACTGTCCCCGCCTGCGTCCGCCCGGCGCACTCGGCAGATATTATCGGCGAAGTCTCCGTAATGCCGTAACCCTGGTAAAGAGTCAGGCCCAGTTTTTCGATTCCCGCAGCGATTGCCGGGTCAAGGGCAGCTCCGCCGCTGATGAAAATGGTGCCGGACCCGAAAGTCTTTTTTACCCGTGCTGTTATAATCGGCCGAGTGAGGTCGAGGGAAAAAAGGAGCCTGGACAGTAGCCTGGCATTGACGTTCTTCATTATCCGGTCGAGAAGCATCCGGTAAAGCGCGGGCACCCCGCAAAAGAAGGTCGGCTTTACCTCGGCAAGATTTTCCCCGACCTTTTTCAGCGATTCGCAGAATGAAACCGTCCCGCCGAGGGAAAGGGGGAGCAGGACGCTGCAGACCTGTTCGAAAACATGGTTGATGGGGAGAAACGACAGGGTGTGAATGGTTTCATCCAGGTTCAGGTGAGCAACCGCGGCGTTTATGTTGGAAACGATATTGGCGTGGCTGAGCATTGCCCCCTTGGAGCGCCCCGTTGTGCCTGACGTGTAAAGGATAACGGCGGTGTCGGCTGGCTGGCGCGACACGGCGGGAAGGGGCGTGTCCTGGAGCAGCCCCTCAAAAGTGATCAGTCTCACCAGCCGGGCCGTGCCCCTGGAGAAGGGGGCACCGGTGGTGCCGCTCTGCTGGCCGGGCTGCTGACCGGCCAGCCCTTCCGGAGCGGAGCTTTCGCCATCCGGATCAGCGGGATTGGCCGATAAGTCACGAAGCCGGCCCAAATGCCTTGTGGAGGTCCCGCTGCCGGGGCTGTCGCCGCTTTCCGTGACCGGCGCCGGATTGAGCATGGCGACCAGGCGGAGCATCGGCAGCTCACCCATCATTTCATGTACGGTTTCGAAATAGGGGAGATCGGTGAACAGTACGCTTGCTTCGCAATCCGTGAGCAGATGGCACAACTCGATGCTCTTGAGTTCCTTGTCGATGGGGATTACGATCCCGCCTGCCTTCAGGATGCCGAGATAGGCAATCACCCAGCGCGGCGACGACGGCGCAAGGATGGCAGCGTGATCACCCGCCTTGAAACCGTTCTTTCTCAGGCCGGCCGCGATCCTGTCGGATGTGGCACGGAGGGACGCATAGGAAATCTCCTCCCAGACATCTGCGACCTTGTGCCGCAGGGCGGCCTTGCCGGGAAACTCCCGGCAGCTCTTTTCTATCAGCTCGACAATTGTTTGCATCAGATACTGCCAGTCCTCAGCCTTTTCCCAGGTGCTTAGCCACCAGCTTTTCGATAATCTGCTCGATCTTCTTTTCCTTGCGGATGGCCTCTTCCCTGAGACGGGCGACCACTTCGGGCTTGAGCATTAGGCTGATGGAGATACGGTCTGCGCCGTCGCCTTTTGCCTCGGCTGCGCCGCCGGATATCTGGTCCGGCGCCCCGGCAGCAAAGCGGAGCACGCTTTCCTCGTCGAACGCAGGCTTGTGCACGGGGGGTGTCCCTTTGATTCGGGTCATTTACCCACCTCCTTGAGGATACCCTTCACCTCGGCGGCCAGGGCAACAATTTCGGCGTGGGCGTTGCCGTCGAGCCACTCACTCACCGCCAGTCCCCTGGCCAGGGCCTCGCTGTAGGCAACACGATAGCCGAGGCGGGTGGAGAGCTCCTGCAGGCCGAGTTCATTCCGCGCTGCCTCGCTCAACTCGCCTGCCTCCCGCGTCCGTGCCCTGTAGCGGTTCCAGACGATTCGCACGTCGATATCGGACCGGACGGAGCGGGCTGCTTCGATTGTCTTCAGCAGGTCGGCAGTGGACCAGATTTCCGCGGCGCTCGCCCCCAGCGGGACGAGGCAGAGTGTGCTCATGACCGTGATGGCCCGGGTCATCTCGGCAATGCGCGGCGGCGCGTCAATGACAATGTAGCGGTGCCTAGGGGCAAGCTCCTTGGTCCGTTGTACCAGCTCCCGATAATCACGGGCCGTGGCAAGGGTAAGATTGGCGGGTGCAATCTCGGACTTCCGCACCGCGTACCACGATGCACTGGTCCCCTGGGGGAGATCGCAGTCAATTAGTGCGGTCGGCTTCTTTTCTGAAAAGACTGCCGCCAGATTGGTGGCGATGGTGGAACGTCCCACCCCGCCCTTGACCTGGATGATGCCGACGATCTGCGTCATGCTGAACTCCACGCTATCCCTGACTTCGCGTTACTATTCATTTTTATTATAATCGCCGGAAAATTACAACTAATACTTGGCCACGGATTTGCAACTTCGGTGTTCATGTTCACGGATCCGCATTTTATGTAATCACAGCGATTAACCGGCATCGTCGGCGGGATGTACCGGCAGAAGCAGAAGCTTTCTGCGGAACGCCGTTTCGAAAAGGTCGCCCTTGACCTTGCCGCCGAACAGCTCGACGGAAATGTCCCCATCGCCGCTCACCTTGACCGTGAATGCGGACCTGGAAAGGGCGCAGTCCAGCGTCGTGACCACGCCGTTGCGGCGACGGTCCAGGCCATCGGCCAGCCGCAGGATGCCGCCCAGCTTTCTGATCAGTTGCTGGTCCTGTGGAGAGAGCCGCGCAAAGCCTTCGTGCTTTTTCTTGGGGATGGATTTGCGGTGATATCGGGCAATATTGGCGATGAGCTCCCGTTCCCTGGGGGTGAAACCGAACAGATCGGCATGCCGGATCAGGTGATAGGTATGCTTGTGGTGGCCCGAATAACTGATGAAATAGCCGACATCATGCAGGAGGGCCGCCGCTTCCAGCACCTGCCGCTCCTTTTCGCCGAGGTCGAACTGGGTGGCGAGGCTGGCGAAAATGTCCAGGCCGAGCCTGGCGACCTGCACGGCGTGCGCTTCATCATGATGACAGGAGCGGGCGAATTCGAGGACCGCATCCCGCCAGTTCCGTGGCTCCGTCAGGGGGGCAAGAAGCCGGCGTTTCTTGAGCCCCTGGAGGATCAATCCCTCCCTGATGCCGCGTTCGTTGATCCTGAGCAGGTTGGCCTTGAAAAGCTCCATAAGTTCGTCAACAACGGCCACCCCCGCGATGATTATGTCGGCACGCTCCGGATTCAGTCCGGGCTGGGATTTTCTCTCCTTCAGGCTTTTGCGCAGAAGCATGGCCAGGAGATGAACCACTTCCGAGCGATATACTTCATAGCCATGGACCGAACCGTATTCTTCCTTGCGCATGGCCATAACCATGGCGGCAATGGAGGTCATGGTGCCGCCTGAACCGAGCAGGCAATTGACCGGGAACTCTTCGGGTGGGAGAGCGGTCTTGAAAACCTTGCGGACATGGCGGCGCAGCCTCTGGTAATCCCTGCTGTTGACCGTATCGGAGGTAAGGAAGTTTTCCGTCAGTATGACGGCACCGAGATCAAGGGAGTATATCTCATCGATATGGTTACCGAGCGCGGTGACCACCTCGACGCTGCCACCGCCGATATCGACGAGGGCATAACGCGTCCCTTCCATATTGAAGTTGTGGAGGGCGCTCAGGGCCGCCAGCTCGGCTTCTTCCTCGCCGCTTACAATGTCGATGGACAGGCCGATGTTTTCGTTTACGGCCCTGATGAAGGCGGCGCCGTTGGTTGCCTGCCGCACCGCGCTGGTAGCCACGGTTTCGATCCCGGCAACCCCGTAGCCGTCGATGATCTTCTTCATCCGGGAAAGGGCTTCCATGGTCCTTTGCCAGGCGGCCTGCGATATGGCGCCTTCCCGCGCTACCCCTTCGCCGAGACGGACCATTACCTTCTCATCGTCCAGTACCCGGTATTTGCCGGTTTTGTTAACTTCAACAACGATGCTGCGGATGGAATTCGTGCCTAAATCAATTGCTGCGAGCCTGCTCGGTTTCAAATGTGCTCCTGATCCCTTCACCGATCTTTTCGAACGGTATTTTTTCCAGCATGGCGGTGAAATCGGCAAAGAGTCCATCCCGCCTGGTCGTTATGGCCCGGCTTACGGGGTCGTCCGTAGGTGGGGCAAAGGCCGTCCCCCGGATTATCCCGGCGAACACATCAAGGTCGTGCATCTTTCCCAGCAGGTCCTGGTAAGATTTGAGAATTCCATGGATCTCTTCATAGCAGGGGCCGATGAGAAAAGAAAGGATTTCCATCCTGTAGCGATAGTGCTTGATCGCGATCCGCAACAGATGCTGGGCCTCGATTTCGGCGGCCTGCCTTGCTTCGGGAAGCAACTTCAGGATCACGGCAAGACGGGTTTCCAGGGCATCTCCGGCAAAACACGACAGAGGCATGAACAGGTCGATGCCGCCGGCCGCGGGGGTGAAAAGCGACGGAGCGTTGAATATGCGCCGGCAGAGGTCGTGCAGGGGGTCCGAGGCAATCTCCCTCAGTCCGGACCTGAGCCCCTTGAGCTCCCTTTTCCTTTTCATCAGGAAACCATCAATGATGCCTTCCAGCCCGCTGCCATGATCGGGACCAAGTTCCTCCACCAGGGCGGAAAAGAAGATTATGGCCTCGTCGGTATTGCGGATATCACCGAGGAGGCGCGTCACCCGTTTGAACTGCCTGACTAGACGGGCGATATTACCGGCGGGGTAGCATGGGCTGAAAAGATCCATCCCCTCACGCAACCGACGGGACGCCACTCGCAGGTCATGGATATCCTCGACGTCGGACGTCTTGAGCGTCCGGTCCCGGAGCCGGAAAAAATCTTCCCCCCGTCTGGAGAGAAGGGTCCGGGCGGCAAACCATAATGGTGTCGAGCCGTCGAGCTGCATATTATTTGACAAGCGCCCTCTGCAATGATTTCCTGGCCTTTTTCAATCCTTTGCCCACACCTCTCAACCCGGTGTCGGCGAGGCCCTCCAGGCGTTTCCCGGTTTTTGCCAGCACCTTTCCGGCTGTGTTCACTCTGGTCTCGATGATCCCTTCCACTCCCTCCAGGGAGGTGATGACCTTCAGGACCTCCTTTTCAGCCTTCCGGCCGTCTTTCCCGCCAATCTCCCCGCCGAAGCGGTCACGCACGGCGCGGGCGAGTTCCTGCACCTGAACTTTGAGTGACGATGCCTGCTGTTGCAGATCCTTCACCATCGCGGCACGCTCCCGTTCCGCCTCTGCCGCCAGCTCGCCCGCATGGGCCAGGATCGAACCGGTGATACGCGGGTTCATGCCGGGGATTTTTTGCAGCGTCTCCTCGTCCAGGGCCGCGACTTTGGCCAACGTGTCAAAGCCGGCCTCGACAAGCCGCCGGGAGAGGACCTCGCCAATTCCCCTTATTTTCTTCAGCTCCTTCATTTCCTGTTTCATCTCTCTCCCCTAACGGTTTCGGACGCGAAAACCGCATCCCGGTCGGAAACCAGCTTGTTCCCGGCGGCCAGCCATTTGAAGGAGGTGGATGACGGAAGGTTCGCCGGGTCGATGCGCAGCTTGACGGCAGCTCCCTTCTTGAAATTGAACCCTCCGGGAACGGCCAGGAGAAAGGCGACAAGGGCGCTCAGATCGGGCTCATGCCCCACCAGCACCAGTTCATCCGCCGCGCGGTATTCACCGAGAAGCTTGTCCAGAGCCTGTGCTTCGAATCCCGGTCCCAGCTCGTCCCTTACCACCAGGGGCCCGTTGTAGGACAGGACCTCCGCCAGGATATCCGCGGTCTGGACCGCGCGGATAAGCGGGCTGGAAATAATGAGACTGGGCTCGATACCGTTTTTCATCATGGTACGGGCCGTCTTGCGAAAATAGACCCTTCCCTCTGGAGTCAGATATCGTTCCGCTTCAGAGATATCGTGACACCTGTCAATGGCTGCCGCATGCCGCACGAAAAAAAGTTTCATTGCTCTCCCCCGGAGATGTCGTTTATCTATTTAATTATACAGTTTCTGCCCATTATTCAACAGAAAAGTTCCTTTTCCGGAAAGCTTTGCGAGAAGTTCACGCAACCGTAACATTTGTCGAGGCTTCCAATTCTTACAAGATGAAATCGCAAATTCTCTCAACCATGAGGGCAAAGCAAAAAGCTCCAGATGCAAGGCTTGAGCAAAACGCCGCATATGGACTTTTTGGGAAGCCATCCTGCAAGGATATTGACATGCCGGTTCACTCGGATTAAATTCAATAAAGAAGGGTATAATGAAAGGACAATTTTAATGGCTTCCAAGGATTACTACCAGATTCTCGGCCTGGGCAAGAATGCATCTCTCGATGAAATCAAGAAGGCGTTCCGCAAGCTGGCGGTCAAATATCATCCGGACAAGAATCCCGGCAACAAGGAGGCGGAGGAAAAGTTCAAGGAGATAAACGAGGCGTACGCCGTGCTTTCCGACCCCGAGAAAAAGGCCCAGTTCGACCGGTTCGGCTCGGCCGGCTTTCATCAGCGCTATAGCCAGGAAGACATCTTTCGCGGGTTCGACGTGGGTGACCTGTTCAAGGACATGGGCTTCGGCACCGACGATATCTTTTCCCGCCTTTTCGGCGGAGGCGCTCATCCGCACCACCGAGGGTTCCGTTATAATGTGGGGAGGCAGCCGGGCGAGGATTTCACCATGGAAGTGACCATATCCTTCCGGGACGCCTTTTCCGGTGGAGAAAGGAGGGTCGCCTTTAAAAGGGCCGGAACACGCGAGGAGGTCATGGTAAAAATCCCCGCGGGTGTTGCGAACGGCGCAAAGTTACGCATCAAGGGCAAAGGAGGGGAGGGAATCCGCGGCGGAGAGCCGGGGGACCTTTTCCTGGTCATCCAGGTGGCCGGCGATCCGCTCTATACGCGGGAAGGGGATGACGTAATCGTTGAGAAGCAGATCCGCTTCACCGAGGCAGCGCTGGGAACGACGCTGGATGTGGAGACCCTGGACGGAAAAAAAAGAATCAAGGTGCCGGCCGGCATTCAGCCGGGGACCAGGATCAGGCTCAAGGGTCTGGGTTTTCCCCATATGGGGGAGAGTGGGCGCGGCGACTTTTTTGTGAGAATCGGCGTAAGCGTGCCGGAGCAGCTTACCGCGGCGCAGCGTGAGCTTTTACAGGACCTGGCGGACAAGGGGCTGTAATTCCGACTAGTACCTATTAACGTTTAAAAGTTCGGATAAAGCCTCTTCAGCTTGATCCGAGCATCGGCTGTAG
>Ga0335080_10002294_pt1 | contig 19042 bp, 17 predicted proteins | sample Lox_Sample_34_FD_206720 | JGI IMG/M metagenome (GOLD analysis project Ga0335080, IMG submission 206720) | Soil microbial communities from Loxahatchee National Wildlife Refuge, Florida, United States - Lox_Sample_3.4 | ecosystem: Environmental > Terrestrial > Soil > Wetlands | place: USA...
CAGCGCCGAGCGCAGCGCCTCGGAGAAGCCGAGCGTATCGCGGTGCACTTCGCGCTGATTGATCAGGCAGCGCTTGGACTCGTGCACGAACTCGATCGGATCCTCGATCGTGATGATGTGATCGGGGCGGTTGTCGTTGCAGTGATTGATCATGCCGGCGAGCGTGGTCGACTTGCCGGAGCCCGTCGGTCCCGTCACCAGCACCAGGCCGCGCGGCAACATGCACAGGTCGCGGAAGATCTTCGGCGCCTGCAGCTCATCGAGCCCGAGGATCGTCGACGGAATGTTGCGGAACACGGCGCCGGCGCCGCGGTTCTGATTGAAAGCGTTGACGCGGAAGCGCGCGAGCTTCGGGATCTCGAACGAAAAGTCGGTCTCGAAGAACTCTTCGTACGCCTTGCGCTGCTTGTCGTTCATGATGTCGTAGACCATGCTGTGCACTTCCTTGTGGGACAGTGCAGGCATGTTGATGCGCTTCATGTCGCCGTCCACCCGGATCATGGGCGGCACCCCGGCAGACAGATGCAGGTCGGACGCGTTGTTCTTAACGGCGAACGCCAGCAATTGCGCGATATCTACGGCCATCTTTGATTCCTTGGCTTCGGCGGCTGCGGAAGCGTTGCGAGTATAGCGGAGGGGTTCGGCGTTCCATATGTTAAGAGTTCCGCAGAATTTGCCGGAAAATCTGCGTGCAGTGCGAGAGCGTGTCGCGGCGGCCGCGGCCAGGGCCGGACGGAGTGTCGACTGCGTCACAATCATCGCCGCGACCAAGGCCCAGCCCCCCATCGTGGTGCGTCAGGCCGCCCAGGCCGGCCTCACTCATTTTGGCGAGAGCTACCTGCAGGAAGCGGCCGGGAAGATGCCTGCGCTCGCGGACCTGCCCCTCACCTGGCACTTCATCGGGCAGGTACAGGCCAACAAGACCCGCGCCGTGGCGGAAGCCTTCGCCTGGGTGCACAGCATCGATCGGCTGCGCCTCGCCGAGCGCCTCGATGCACAGCGTCCGGCGGACGCTCCGCGCCTCAACGTCTGCCTGCAGGTCAACATCGGCGCCGAGGCCTCCAAGGGCGGGGTTGCGCCACGGGACCTGCCTGCGCTGGCGAGCGCGGTCGCCAGGCTTCCACGCCTCGCCCTGCGGGGGCTCATGTGCGTGCCGCCGCCTCAAACAGACCCGGCGCGCCAGCGGGCCGCGTTCGCGCAGCTGCATGATCTGTTCGAGACTCTCAATCACGCGGGTGCGGGACTCGACACGCTCTCCATGGGCATGAGCGCAGACTTCGAGGCCGCGATTCTCGAGGGCGCTACTTTCGTGCGCATCGGTACCGCTTTGTTCGGTGAGCGGCCGTCACGCGACCAGATACAATCCCGCCGTGGACACTCCTGAGATCGCCATCATCGGCGGCGGCAATATGGGCCGCGCTTTGATCGGAGGGCTCGTCGCGCGCGGCGCGGCGCCCGGCTCGATCCGCGTGGGTGAGGCGATCGCCAGCTGCCGTGAAGGCCTGGAGCGCGACTTCGGTGTGGTGACGACAGCCGAAAATGCTCAGGCGGCCAGCGGCGCAGGAGTCATCGTGGTGTGCGTGAAGCCCCAGGACGCGGGCGCCGCACTGCGCAGTCTGCGCCCGCAACTCGCCGCCTCACGAGCGCTCGTCATCTCTGTGGCCGCCGGCATTCAGGTGAGCTCGCTCCAGGCATGGTGCGGCCCTGAGGTTCCGGTCGTGCGCGCCATGCCGAACCGCCCTGCGCTGGTCGGCGCCGGGGCGAGCGGGCTCTATGCACCCGCGGGCGTCGATCAGCGTTGCCGCGATCGCGCCGAAGCGATCATGAGCGCGGTCGGTGCCATCGTCTGGCTGCGCGCCGAGGAGGAGCTCGACACGGTGACGGCGCTGTCCGGCAGTGGACCGGCCTACTTCTTCTATCTGGCCGAGCTGATGATGCAGGCGGCCGTCGAACTCGGCCTGGAGGAGTCCACGGCACGCACTCTTGCGGTGCAGACGCTGTACGGCGCTGGCCGGCTCGCGCACGAGAGCGATGGCGACCTCGCGCGCCTGCGCGCGGAAGTGACCTCCAAGGGGGGCACGACCGAGGCGGCGCTCAAAGTATTCGGTGCCGGGGAGGCACTGCCCGCGCTGGTGACCCGCGCCCTCACCGCGGCCGCGGACCGCGGCCGGGAGCTCGCCTGCCAATTCGGTGCAGAGGCGCGCCGATGACCGAAGCCTTCGAATACGTCGTCGACACGCTGCTCACGCTGGCGCTGTTCGTGTTCCTCGCGCGCCTGCTGCTGCAGTGGACGCGTGCAGACTTCCGCAATCCCCTGAGCCAGGCGATCGTGCGGCTCACCAATCCCCTGGTCATGCCGCTCAGGCGCCTCCTGCCCCCCATCGGCAAGCTCGACACCGCCTCGGTGGTAGCGGTCATCGTCGTTGCGCTCATCGAGGTCGCACTCGACTCGCTCATCCGCGTACTCGCGCTGCCGCCAGCGCTCATCTGGGTGCGCGAGGCGGCGCTCGAGATCGCGCGCACGCTGCTGTGGACCTACACCTACGCGATCGTGCTGTACGCGATCCTCAGCATGGTCGCGCAAGCCGGCTATTCGCCGCTGCAGGGGCTGCTGCGAAGTCTGTGCGAGCCCGTGCTGCGGCCCTTCCGGCGGATTCCCTCGCCGCAGGGCCTCGATCTCTCGCCGCTGTGGGCGGTGCTGTTCATCCAGGTGATCCGCATTCTGCTGCGCTGACACGCCGCGCGGGCTTTGCGCTCAGAGTGTTGGCGTCGTCAGTGCATCGAGAGTCTAGCTCGCACAAGTGCTCGCTCGATGGCGCAAGCCGCGGCAGCGTCGCGGACGCGCGACGCGGAAACACTGGAAAAAAAGGCATTTCTTCGTGCGCGCGGACGCGAGAAACCTCTTGCTAATGCACGCGCATGTGCTATTTTCCGCGGCGATTCGTTCAAGCGCGGCGCTTGCCGCGCATCGTCCCTAAATTCGAGGAGTAGCAAAACATGGCGAAAAAGGCTGGCGCACCGACGAAGTCGGAGATCCTGACCCAGATTTCCAAAGACACAGGACTGTCGCGCAAACAGGTGGGAGGAGTGTTCGACTCTCTCGGTGGGGTCATCAAGAAGAGCCTGCGCGGCAATGGCCTGTTCACGATGCCCGGTCTGCTGAAGATGAAGGTCGTGAAGAAGCCGGCCACGAAGGCCCGCGAAGGCGTCAATCCGTTCACCGGCCAGAAGATGATGTTCAAGGCCAAGCCGGCGAGCAAGAAAGTACGCGTGATGCCCCTGAAGAGCCTCAAGGGCATGGTGAATTCCTAACTCTCAGCCCGCCAGAATCGGAAGATTCGACAAAGCCCGGCCTATTGGCCGGGCTTTTGTTTCAGAAAGGCAGTCACGGCGTCCTTGAGGTCCGTCAGGCGGCCGTGAAAGTAGTGTCCGGCGCCCGCGAGCAGTGCGATCGTCGGCGGCGGAGATAACCCCGCGGCCCAATCGAGCACTTCGCGCGGCGCCACGACATCGTCCGCATCGCCCTGCACGATGAGCCAGGGACAGCGCGGCAGCGCGCCATCGAGCGCGATCCGGCCGATCGCCGGCGCCACCGTCACCAGCCGCTCCGTCTCCACCTGCGCTGCGGCGCGAATGGCGACCACTCCGCCGAACGAGAACCCCAGGAGCAGGGGCTCGGCCGCTGGCCAGCGAGCCCGCGCCCAGGCGAGCACGGCCAGCGCATCGTGAGTCTCGCCCTCGCCCTCGGCGTAGCTGCCCGCGCTCGCGCCCACGCCGCGGAAATTGAAGCGCACGCTCGGCATGCCCGCCTCGTGCAGGCTGCGCGCCAGCGTATGCGCGACCTTGTTCTCCATCGTGCCACCGAAGAGCGGATGCGGGTGGCAGACCACGCCGTAGTGGCGCGGTGCACCCGCGTCCGCCGGCATCTCGAGCAGGGACTCGAGCTCCCCGGCGGGCCCATCGATCAGGAGCCGCTGCACGCGAGGTGCGCGGGACATGCGTGCGCGCCTGAGCCTCAGGCCGCGCCGGCGCTCGTGCCGCCCGCTGCGCTCGCAGGCGCCGCGGCGAGGCGTAACAGCAACCGGTTCAGCCGCTGCGCATAATCGACGGGATTGCCCAGCTGGCCGCCCTCGGCGAGCGCCGCCTGGTCATAGAGCAGCATCGCCAGGTCCGTAAAGGCTTCCCGATCCTGCACGCCATCCAGATACTTCACGATCGGATGCGCGACGTTGAGCTCCAGGAGCGGCTTGGCCTGCGGCGCGCTCTGTCCGGCGGACTGCATCATGCGGCGCATGGCGGCGCCCAGGTCGTGCTCGCCCAGCACCAGACAGGCCGGTGAGTCCTTCAGGCGCGCACCGACGCGCACCTCCGTGACGCGATCCCCGAGTGTGTCTTTGACGCGCTTGAGCAGGCCCTTGCTCTCTTTGAGGGCGGCATCGGCAAGCTGCCGGTCAGCCTCGCTCTGCAGATCCCCGAGCTCGAGGTCGCCGCGGGAGGCGTCCTTGAAGCGCTTGCCCTCGAACGCCTCGACCTGCCGCATCACCCATTCGTCGATGCGCTCACCGAGCAGCAGCACCTCGATGCCGCGCTCGCGCAGCCGCTCGATGTAGGGGCTGGCGCGCGCCGCCTCGATGCTGTCGGCGATGATGAAGTAGATCCGCTCCTGCCCGGGCTGCATGCGCTCGAGGTACTCGCGCAGCGTCACGCGCGGCTCATTGTCGGCCTCGCGCGAGCTCGCAAAGCGCATCAGCGGCAGGATCTTGTCGCGGTTCGCGAAGTCCTCCGCGAGTCCCTCCTTGAGCACCGCGCCGAACTGCTGCCAGAACGTGCGGTATTTCTCCGGCTCCTCGCTCGCGAGGCGCGCCAGGAGCTCGAGCACACGACGGGTGAGGCCGCTGCGGATCGCCTCGACTTCCTCGTCCTGCTGCAGGAGCTCGCGCGAGACATTGAGCGGCAGGTCGCTCGTGTCGATCACGCCCTTCACGAACCGCAGGTACAGCGGCAGGAACTGCTCCGCGTCGTCCATGATGAACACGCGCTTCACGTACAGCTTCAGGCCCCGTGCGGCTTCCCGGTGCCACAGGTCGAAGGGTGCGCGCGCCGGTATGTACATCAGGCTGGTGTATTCGCGCTTGCCCTCGACCTTGTTGTGACTCCAGGCGAGGGGTTCGGCCTCGTCGTGAACGAGATGCTGGTAGAGATCCTTGTATTCCTGGTCGCTGATCTCCGCGCGCGGCCGCGTCCACAGGGCGCGCGCCTGGTTGACCGCTTCGAACTTCCCGTCCGGCTTGCCGTCGGCGCGCATCATGACCGGGAAGCTCAGGTGATCGGAGTAGCGGCGGATGAGGCCGCGCAGGCGGTAGTCCGCCGTGTATTCGGTCGCATCGCTCTTCAGATGCAGGATGACACTCGTGCCGCGCTCGGCACGCTCGATGCCCTCGACCGTGAACTCACCGTCCGCACTCGACTCCCAGCGCACGCCTTCCGCGGCGGCAGTGCCCGCCTTGCGCGTCAGCACGGTCACCCGATCAGCCACGATGAACGCCGAATAGAAGCCGACACCGAACTGCCCGATGAGCTGCGAGTCCTTCTGCTGATCCCCCGACAGGGACTGGAAGAACTCGGCGGTACCTGACTTGGCGATCGTGCCCAGGTGCGCGATGGCCTCCTCGCGCGTCATGCCGATACCGTTGTCGCGGATGGTGAGCGTGCCCGCAGCCGGGTCTGCCTCGACCCAGATCGCGAGCTCCGCGCCGGCCTCGAGCAGTGCCGGATTGGCGATCGCCTGGAAACGCAGCCGGTCGTTGGCGTCCGAGGCGTTCGAGATCAGCTCACGCAGGAAGATCTCGCGGTGGCTGTACAGGGAATGGATCATCAGCTTCAGCAGCTGACGTACCTCGGCCTGGAACCCGAGAGTCTCTTTCACGGATGCGGACATGCTGCAACGCCTCGCCGACGAATACGCGGGGCGATCATCTTGGGATCAGAAAGGGATTTTTCAAGCGGGGCAGTCAGCCCCGTGCGGCGCGGTTACAGCGGCAGCAGGGTGCGGATGGCGAGCATGCTGCCTGCGACGGCGGACACCGCAGCGCCGAGCGGAGCCGCAATGCCGGCCACTTCCTCGGCCGCCGAGCCTGCGAGGTGACGGAATGCACCCGCGAGGTCGTCCAATTCGTCCCATAACAGCAGCAAGCGTTCCATGGGGCGCACTCTACGGGGGGAATATGACCCCGGGCGTGCGCGATCTCACAAACAGGCAATCCGTGGCGGCGCGCGCTTGCAGCCCCCGGCGGGCGTGCGTAGGCTGGATTTCATGCAGCGCATCGTCGTCCTGAACCCGAAGGGGGGCTCCGGCAAGACGACCATCGCGGTCAACTTGGCGAGCTACTTCGCGTCCCGGGAGCAGACACCGGCCCTGATGGATTTCGATCCTCAGGGCTCCTCGATGCGTTGGGCGGGCAAGCGGCGCGCGCCGCAGCGCGCCATTCATGCCATCGCGGCCTACGAGCGAGATTCACGCATGACACGCAGCTTTCAGCTGCGCGTGCCCGCCGAGACGACTCACCTGATCGTGGATACGCCGGCCGCGGTGGATTCGCAGCTGATGCCGGAACTTACGCGCGCGGCGGATAAGATCCTCGTGCCCGTGCTGCCCTCCGACATCGACATTCACGCGTGCTCACGCTGTATCAAGGACTTGCTGCTCGTCGCCAAGGTGCGACGCGACGAGAACCGGCTGGGCGTGATCGCAAACCGCGTCCGCCGCAACACCCTGACCTACCAGTCGTTGATCCGCTTCCTGCAGACCCTGGGCGTGCCCATCGTCGCGACGATCCGGGACTCGCAGAACTACGTCCGCGCGGCCGAGCTGGGGCTCGGCGTGCATGAGCTCAAGACGTATGTCGCGCGTGAGGATGTGGAACAGTGGGAACCGCTGGTCGCGTGGCTTGGCGAACCGAGCGGTTCGCGCACGCCTCTGAGCTCCGGACCCGCGCCGGCCATTGCGAGCGGCTGAGCGCCGCCTACGGATTGGCTAGCTCTTATCGCCGTCTTCCCAGGAATCCTTCACCTTGTCGGCCCAGCTCTTGTAGTTGGTCCAGGTGTGAAGGTTCTTGGTAATCGCTGCGTGACGCGCACGCGCGCGCTGCATGCGGTCGAGCCAGTTGGGGTAGGGATCCTGGGGCGCCGCAGGAGCAGCAGGCGTCGCGACCTCATCGGGCCGCACCGCTGCCGGCAAACCCCGTGTCCTGTCCGAAGAACTCATGTCCGCTCCTGAATATTTCATCAGCAGCGTACGGACTTAAGACTGCTCACCGACAGGAACTGGTTCACAGCGCTCAGCCGCGGTGCAGCGGCTGGGACGGGGCGCACACGCGCGGTCTTATGTCACGCGACCAGGCGGTAGCAGGGTCGGTAGGTCGCGCCAGGCAGCCGCATGCGCTGCTGCGCCACGAATGCCGAAAGCAGCGCATCGAGCAGCTGCATGATGTCGCGGTCGCCGGCGAGCTCGTACGGCCCGTGGCGCTCGATCGCCTGGATGCCGTAGTCCTTGACGTTGCCGGTGACGATTCCGGAGAACGCGCGGCGCAGATTCGCGGCGAGCACGTGCGCCGGCTGCGAGCGCTTGAGCTCCAGCGCCCGCATCGAGGCATGCGTCACCTCGAAGTGCCGCTGCAGGTCGGCATCGACGTTCAGCAGCCAGTTGAAGTTGTAGGAATCGCTGCGCGCACGGCGAAATTCGCGCACTGCTGCCATGCCGCGCACCATGCGGCGCGCGACCTCGGGCGGATCGCCGATCACGATCGAGAGGCGCTCGAGCGCCGCAGGCCCCAGAGTGCTGCCGATGAAATCGCTGATGTGGCTGAAATAGGCCTCGCTCGAGCGCGGGCCGGTGAGCACCACCGGGAAGGGCTGCTCGGCGTTGCGCGGATCGAGCAGAATGCCCGCGAGATACAGGATCTCCTCCGCCGTGCCCGCGCCGCCGGGAAATACCACGATGCCATGGGCCAGCCGCACGAAGGCCTCGAGGCGCTTCTCGATGTCCGGCATGATGACGAGCTGATTGACGATCGGATTGGGCGGCTCGGCGGCGATGATGCCGGGCTCGGTCAGCCCGACGTAACGCACGTTCGCCAGCCGCTGCTTCGCGTGGCCGATGGCCGCGCCCTTCATGGGTCCCTTCATCGCGCCCGGACCGCAGCCGGTGCAGACATCGAGCGCCCGCAGTCCGAGCTCGTAGCCGACCTTCTTCGTGTACTGGTATTCCTCTTCGCCGATCGAGTGTCCGCCCCAGCACACCACCAGATTCGGCCGCGTCTTCACATCCAGCAGGCGCGCGTTGCGCAGGATGTGGAAGATCGCATTGGTGATCGCGGGGGAGTCGGTCAGATCGAAGCGGCCGCTCGCGATGATCTCATCCGAGGTGTAAATGACATCGCGCAGCACCGCGAACAGGTGCTCCTTGATGCCGCGGATCATCTCCCCATCGACGAAGGCCGCGGCGGGCGCGTGGTGGATCTCCAGCTTGATCCCCCAGGCGTGGCGCACCACCTGGATGTCGAAATCCGTGTAGCGGTCGAAGATCTCCTTGGCGTTGTCCGTGTCGGCGCCGGTGTTGAGCACGGCGAGCGCGCACTTGCGGAACAGCGTGTACAGGCCGCCCTGGCTCGAATCCAGCAGCTTCTCGATCTCCGCCTGGGAGAGATTCTCGAGGCTGCCGCGTGGTCCGACGCGCGCATCCACGGCATCGGACAGAACTATGTTCTCGTCCATGGGGGTGCCGGATCTTAGGGCAGGATCTCGATCGGCATCGAGTCGCGGCTGAGGAGCCAGATCTCGAGCATGTCCGCATCGGACAACGCGATACAGCCGTCGGTCCAGTCGTTCGTTTCGTAGTACTCGGGCCCCATGCGCGGCTGATTCGGCATGCCGTGCAGCATGATCGAGCCGCCTGCGTTCCAGTGGTTGCGGCGCGCGCGCCTGAGGTCCTTCTCGTTGGGATAGGACACCTCGATCGACAGGAAGTAGTCACTGCGGGGGTTGCGCCGGGCCAGCACGTAGTTGCCTTCCGGTGTGCGGAAATCCCCCGAGCGCTCCTTCTGTCCGACCGGATTGAGTCCCAGTGCAACGTGGTAGGAGCGCAGCACGCTCGAACCGCGCAGCAGGAACAGTCGCCGCTCTGATTTGCGTACGAGGATGCGGTCGGCGAGCGGAAGCGAGGAGTCCAGCGCAGGCGCATTAGGCGCCGCCGTGAGCGACACACGCTCGACCTGGGTCGAAGAGGCATCGGCGGCGTGGACGGCAGGGGCAGCGCCGAGCGCGGTCCACGCGAGCATCGAGCTTAGGGCCGGAATCTTCAGCAAGCGCATGTCAGTAAACGGATTATAGAGGCACATCGCAGCAGGTCACTATAATTCCCCCCCATGAGAAGAATAGCGACAGTGTCGCTGCTCGCCGTCATCGTGGCGGCCGGCTGTGTGTCGGTCTCCAGGCCGCCGTATGTCGAGAATCTGGATCCTGTAACCGGAACGACAGTCGTCACGATCGGTGATCCGCTCCAGCTCGTAACTCAGCAGCCGCGCGGCTCGGGGCACGATCCGTTCGCATTCCTGGCGCCGTTCGACATCGATCGCATGGGCAAGCGCGCCTTGTTCCTGTGGGTCGCCGTGCCGGAAGACGGCGGCGCCGTGCAGAGTGTGCAGGTGCTGTGTGACGGCCAGGCGCTGGCGCTCGCTGCGACTTCGCTCGATCTGGCTGCAGTCGGTCTGGGTCGCGCGCCCTATCGCCCGCCGGCGCCCTGGAGCCATGCGTGGTACTTCGCGTTGCCGGATGAGGCCCTCGCACGGCTCGGCTCGAGCGCCAAAGTCGTGGTGATCGCGCAGGCACAGGCCGGAGGCTCGGATCAGTACCAGGCGGATTCGGGCGCGTTGCGCGCGCTCAGCGCTTTTGCGACGAGGCACAGCGGCGGCAGCTAGGGCCTCAGGTCCCGCCCGCGGCCGAGACATCCTCGATACGGGGCACGACGATCTGAGTCCCGGTGCGCATCGCACCGAAGTCCACATCGGGGTTGTACTGCTGCAGCAGCCACACGGGCAGATGCTCGTAGCGCTGCGTGACGGTCCACAGCGAGTCGCCGCGGCGCGCGATGTAGACCTCGGTTCCAGCGATCCGATGCTCGGCGAAGTAGCTCGCTTCGAGCGAGCGGTGATAGTCGCGGCGCTTGCGCTCGAACTCATCGCGCGCAACCCTGTGCAGATCGAGCACGATGCGCTGCCCCATGAGCACCGGCTGCCGCCTCGAGAGGTGATTCACGGTGCGCAGCCGCGCGGCCGGGATGGCGAGCCAGTCCGCGTAGTGTCCGAGCGTCTCGGCAGCGGCGACGTGGATCGAGCCATCCTTCGCGACCGAGTAATCGATCGGATCGGCGCTCTCGCTCGTCTCCTCCGCCGCCGGCCCGAGCGCCGGACCCAGCGCCTCGGCCTGCGCGGCCGAGAACGGCTCTGACTTCCTGGCGGGCACAGCCGCTTCGGAGGCGACAGCGGCCGCATCCTCATCACTTTCTCGCTGCGCAACCGCCGGCGAGACCGCTCCGGTATCCGGCACAGCGGTCTGTGCTGCGGCAGGTGGCGGCGCCGCAGGCGGTGTCGCAGCAGGCAGTGCCGCAGCAGGCGGCGGCGCCGCGTTCGCAAGCGTCGGCGCCGACGCCAACGCGGGCGAGCGCGCCGTCAACGTCTCGCGACCCGGAGGCGCTGACGGATTCGTGCTGGCGGGATTTGTGTTCGCCGGCCTGGCATTGTTCGCCACGCGCACGGGCGGCGCAGCCGCCTCAGCTGCCGCTTCGCCTCCCTCACCCGTCGCCAGATGCGCCGCGACCAGGCGCGTCGTCCACCTGGTGCCATCGAGTGGCAGCCGCAGGTGATAGCCGCTCGGCACGGGCCGGCGACCGCTCCAGCAAATGGGCCGCAGCGCGGGATTGAGAGCTTTGAGCGTATCCGGATCGATCTTCAGCGCCCTCTCGAGTTGCACGATCGAGACCTTCCCCGGCAGCGTCACTTCCTGGAACTTCGCTTCGGCCGAGCGCTCGATCGAGCCGAAGTACTTGTCCGGGTTGTGATCGATCTCGAGTGCGGCCAGGAACGAGACGTAGAAATTGCGCGAGGCGAAGCCGAAGGTCGGGCTCTTGTAGTTGCGCACGATCTGAGCGATGTCCTCGGTACCGAGGGCATCTTTCGCGCGGCGCATGCCGGCCGCGCCATGATTGTAGGCGGTGACCGCGAGCGGCCAGGTGCCGAGCAGGCGGTAGTTGTTCGACAGTAACTGCGCCGCCGCCTGCGTCGAGCGGAACGGATCGAGGCGATCATCCACCGTGGCATCGATGCGCATGTAGCGGCGGCCGGTGGAGCGCATGAACTGCCACAGTCCCGCAGCGCCCACCTTGGAATACGCGGCCGGATTGAACGAAGACTCGACGTGCGGCAACACCGCAAGCTCGGCCGGCAGTCCCAGATTGGCGAGCGTCTCGGCGATGTGGGTTTCCCATTTGCCTGCGCGCTGCAGCCCGGCGCGGAAGCGGTCGGCCTGGCCGAGCTGGAAGCGCACGTGGTCCGTGGCCTCGAGGAGCCGAATCGGCGTGCCCTCCTCGCCCCACAAATCCCGCACGCGCTGATCCTCGGGCGAGAGCGGGCCGTTCGAGGTGGCAATGCGCTTCAGCGCGGCGACGTAGCGATCCCGCGCCGTATCGACCGCGTGCTCGCGCTCGCGCGGCGATGCATTGGCCGCAAAGTGCAGCGTCTCGTACACGACACCGAGGCGATTCTCGTCGTGCAGGAAGCCTGAGTTCGTATCGATTTCGGTATACACGCGCACCCAGAAGTGCACATCGGGCGCGAGCGCAGCCGGCGTCGGAAAAACGGGCTCCGCCGCGGTGGCAAACCGGACGCAAGCCACGCACACGATGAGCCACCAGGCGCTGCGTGAACGTTGCCGCTGTGTCGATGACATTTACACTCTCTGCCTACGCATCTTCGCGCGCCCGCTCAATGGCTTGGGCTTCCGGGTCCCGCCGAAGCCGACCTCGTCCTTCGCAAATACGTCGGTGGAATTGACAAACCTGAATTTACGCGCCAGCACAGGCACCGCTGCAGTGGCCGTGATTCAGACATAAAGAGTCGCATAAGGTGCGTCGCGTCACAGTTGAACTGCGTCGCAGATACAAGATGTCACATCGGAAGCGTTGCGCGGGGTACTGGCATGCGCGTTGCTTATCTCTTAGCCAGAACCGCTAGGGCAGCCGCGAGGCACGATCGAGCAACAAGACGATGGCCGGCATAAGCAAGCAATGCCGGCGATTCGCCACCGGATAACAACTACAAGATTCTCCTCCACAGCAAGCAAGCGACCGATAAACCCCGCATCCGCGGGGTTTTTTTTGCCCTGCGCTTACGGCGTTCGCGCGCCAGAGGTGATGCTCTCGAGATAGCGGTAGATGAATTCGTTGCCGCGATAGAACGAGCGCACCTCGAGCCGCTCATCGCGAGCGTGATCGCGGATGTCGTCCCGATTGATGGCAATGCCGGTGATGATGTAGCTCGGCATGCCGCCTGCGCGCGTGTAGATGTCGTCGGAAGCGCCGACGCTCATCGTCGGAATCACTGGAATGCCGGGCCACATCTGCCCGACCAGCGCCTCGAGCGGTTGCAGGTATTCGGGCACGAGCGCTGTCGCCGGCATCGACTTGCGATCGGTGCCGCGATCGGACACCTGACCGTCATCCGCCACGTACTGCACCCGGATGTGCGGATCCGCGAGCACGCGGATCAGCTCCTGGCGCGTTTCCTCGCCAGAATGCCCGGGCAGAATGCGGCAGTTCACGATCGCCGTCGCCGCCTGCGGCAGCGCATTGTTCGCCTGGCCGGCGCTGAGCCGGGTCGCGACGCACGTCGTATGCAGCAGCGCGTTGTCGAGGGGATCCTGCGACAGACGTTGCGCGGCGGCCTCGTCCGGGGGACTGCGCAAGATGGCGCGCATGTCGGCGGCCCGCTCGCCCGTTTGCCGCGGTGCCATGCGCTCGAAATAAGCCCGCGTCACGGCGTTGAGCTCGACGGGGAAGCGGTACTGCTGCAGGCGCGCAAGACCCGCCGTGAGCTCGTAGATCGCGTTCTGCGGCACCGGCAGCGAACTGTGACCGCCGGGATTGGCGGTCGACAGCAGGTAATCGGCGTAGAGCTTCTCGGTCGCGCCGAGCTGGTATTCCTCCGGCACATCGTGGCGCATGTAGACCGATTCGGAGTCCTCATTGATGACCCATTCGGCATCGATGAGATCGCGATGCTCCTTCACCAGCCACTCCACGCCGTTCGAGCGGCCGCCTTCCTCATCGGCGGTAAGGGCGACGATCAGGTCGCGATCGGGCTTGAAGCCCTCGCGCTTGAAGCGCAGCAGCGTCGTCACGAGGATCGCATCGCCGTCCTTCATGTCGGAGACGCCGCGGCCGTAGAAGTAGCCGTCCCGCTCGGTGAGCTCGAATGGATCCGTGCTCCACTCCAGGCGTGGTGCCTCGACGACATCCAGATGCCCGATCAGCAGGATCGGCCGGTGGGCGCCGGTGCCGTGCAGACGCACGACGAGATTCTTCTTGCGCTCGTTGGGCCCGAGAACGTGCAGATCGGCATCGGGGAAGCCCGCGGCATGCAGCCGCGCTCGCATGGCCTCCGCGGCGCGGGTGACGCTGCCCACCGAGTCGGTCGTATTGATCGATATCAGCTCTCTGAGGACATCGCGCGCCAGCGCACTCGCCGCCGGATCGGGTTCGGCCGAACTCGCCGCGGCGATGCTGGTGCAGATGAGACCAAGAGCGAGGATTGATTTGCGGTTCATGCGGCAATCATATGCCGATGCCGGCCGCCCAAAAACAAGGCAGCCCTTTGGGGGCTGCCTTGTAAAGTGCGCACCGGGGGTCCGAACATTGCGTCGGTCCGGGCCGGGTGCCCGGGACCGGTGCGCGCATCGAGTCTGTCAGCTTCGCCCCGTTACGCCGCCTAGCCGCACTTCGAATCGCCGCAGTTCAAGCAGGTCATGCAACCGTCCATCATGATTACGGCCGCCGTATTGCACTTGCCGCACAGCTGCGCGCCTTCCGGAAAATGCGTCTTGGCGAACGCATCGGTCTGCTTGGCGCGTGCCTCGAACTCGGCGCGCTTCTCATCGACCATCTTCTTCTGATGCGGGTCGAGCTCGGTCTTGCGGATGAGTCCTATGGTCTGCAGATGCCGCTCGATGACGTGGCCGAGCTCGGCGATGATCGAAGGCATGAACTTCCCGCCCGGCTGCCAGTAGCCGCCGCGCGGGTCGAATACCGCCTTCAGCTCATCGACCAGGAAGGTCACATCTCCGCCCTTGCGGAACACGGCCGAGATGATGCGCGTCAGGGCGACGATCCACTGATAGTGGTCCAGGTTCTTCGAATTGATGAACACTTCGAAGGGCCGGCGCTGCTCGTACTCGGTTGCCTCGTTCAGCACGATGTCGTTGATCGTCACGTACATCGCGTGATCGGAAATCGGCGTCTTGATCTTGTAGGTCGAGCCGATCAGAACTTCCGGGCGCTCGAGCTTCTCGTGCATCCGGATGACCTGCGCCATGCGGCCGGTCTTGTCCTTGACGACATCCGTCTCGGCTGCCACGGGCTTGGCCTCGGCCGCCTTGTCCTCTGGCTTCTGCACGGCGTACTTGACGATTTTCTTGCTGATCTTGATGGTCATGGGTGTTGCGGCCTTGTGCGTGCCCGCGGCGCTAGAAGCGGCCAAAGTAGCCTTCCTTCAGCGAGTCGTAGAGATTCGCCGCGGTGTGGATCTCACCGTCGTAGTCGATCTCCTCATCGCCTCGCGCCTCGATGACGCTGCCGTCCTCGAGCGTGAATTTGTAAACCGTATTCTTCAGATCCTGTTCCTTCACCAGTACGCCCTGGAAGGCTTCCGGGTTGAAGCGGAAGGTCGTGCAGCCCTTCAGGCCCTGCCGGTACGCGTACATGTAAATGTCCTTGAAGTCCGCGTACGGGAAGTCGGTCGGCACGTTCGCCGTCTTGGAGATCGAGGAGTCGATCCACTTCTGCGAGGCCGCCTGGATGTCGACGTGCTGTTGCGGCGTCACGTGCTCGGAGGCGATGAAGTACTCCGGCAGGTGCTCGGCATCCACGACCGAGTCCGGACGCGCCTTGGGATTGACGAGCTCGCGATAGGCGAGCAGCTCGAAGGAGTAGACGTCGATCTTCTCCTTGGACTTCTTGCCCTCGCGAATCACGTTGCGGAAGTAGTGATGCGCGAACGAGGGCTCGATGCCGTTCGAGGCATTGTTGGCGAGCGACAGCGAGATCGTGCCGGTGGGCGCGATCGAGGTGTGGTGCGTGAAGCGTGCACCGACCTCCGCCAGCTCGTGCACGAGCTGCGGTGCGACCTCGGCAATCCGCTGCATGTAACGGCTGTAACGTGCGTGCAGCAGACGGCCTGCGATGCGGGCGCCCGGCTTCCAGCCATCGCGCACCATCTCCGGACGCCGGCGCAGCATCTCGCGTGTGACCGTGAACTCCTCGTTCATGATCGGCGCCGGCCCCTTCTCGCGCGCAAGCTCGAGTGCCGCTTCCCAGCCGGCGAGCGCCATCTCGCGCGAGACGTCTTCGGTGAATTTCACCGACTCGGGCGAGCCGTACCTCATGCCGAGGAGCGTGATCGCGCTGCCCAGGCCGAGGAATCCCATGCCATGGCGGCGCTTGCGGGTGATCTCGTCACGCTGCCGCTCGAGCGGCAGGCCGTTGATCTCGACGACGTTGTCGAGCATGCGCGTGAATACGCGCACGACTTCGCGGTACTCCGCCCAGTCGAACTCCGCGAAATCGGTGAACGGATTGCGCACGAAGCGCGTGAGATTGACCGATCCCAGCAGGCACGAGCCGTAGGGCGGTAACGGCTGCTCGCCGCATTGCCCTGTCACGATACCGTTGAAGATTACGCTGTTGTGATCTTCCTGCGTCGTATCAAACACTGCTTCACGACCGCAGTGAGTGATCTCTGCGATTCGGCTGATATATCGATGCGACTTGCGCAACGCCTTGCCCTTCACCCAGTCGCCGTATTTCGCATGCTTGGATTCCGTGAGGAATCCAATTTCATCCATGAACAGCTCACGGGACTCACCGTCGATGATGAGCTCGAAGTCCGCCTTGCAGTCGAAGAGTCGCTTGCCACCCTTGCCGTCGGGCAGAAGCCGCTGCCCGGCCTCGCGACGCTTGTGAATCCCGCAGAAGATGCCGAAATTCGCGAGCAGCATCTGCACTTCTTTCAGCAGCGATGGCACGCTCGAGGCCAGACGAACCGAGCAGCTCGTGCCATCGTTGCCGGAGATGTTCACCGTTCCATCGGACTGGAACAGCCCGCGCAGGTAGCCTTTGACGCACTCCTGCGTACCGCGCCAGATGATCTCCGGCACCTGCGTCTTGCACTGGGCGGTGACACCGAAGAACTGCTCCAGGACGCGCAGCAGGAGCACCGAGCGGATCATCACCAGATTGCGCGCGGGAACGGCCACCGAGCTCACCTGATAGTTCCGCGGCGCGGCGGCCCAGCCGGTAATCATTTCATTCACATACGCAACGACGGTGTCTGCAAGCACACGGTCGTCACGCCAGAGATTCACCACTGCCGCCTGCTGGCCGTGTCGGCGGTTGGTGAAATGGCCATCGCCGGTGATCAGTCCCAGCAGAACGCCGAGCTCCGCGCTGCCCTTGCCGCCGAACTGGCCCTTGCCAGATTGGATCAGAAGCTCATCGCCGGCCTGCAGATCCTTCAGCTTGATCTTGCCGCGCGTGGTGTAGAACTCGTGCCACTCGGTCGCCTTGATCTCGTAACCCGCCTGCGTGACGACGCGATATACGTCGGCGGACGCTGAGGTCATGAACGCCGGCACGGCCTCGCGCGTGGTGACGCCCTCGCCTTCACCCAGCGTGCGCGTATCGACGCTCGCGTGGATGTCGAGCTGCGCGTCGTAGAGATCGCCGATCTTCACCATGCCGAATTGCGTCGCGAGGCGCGTATCGGCGGTGACGCAGGGATTGGTGGCACGGATGTTCTCGCACCACCAGTTGTTGTTCATCTCATTGACGCGGTCGATGAGGATGAAGCCCGGCTCGGCGAAGTCGTACGTGGAGGTCATGATCATATCCCACACACGACGGGCCGGAAGCGTCTTGTAGATCCGGCAGGCGACGAGACCCTCCTCGTTGGTCACGTAGCCTTCGTGCACGGGCCAGTCGCGCCAGACGAATTTCGCCGCATCCTTGAGATCGAACTGCTCGAGCTGCTGCTCTTTCAACGTGAGCGGGAACGCCAGCTTCCATTCGCGATCCTCGGCCACCGCCTGCATGAACTCATCGGTGATCAGGAGCGAGAGATTGAACTGACGCAGCCGCCCGTTCTCGCGCTTGGCGCGGATGAACTCCATCACATCGGGATGGCTGACATCGAACGTGCCCATCTGCGCACCGCGCCGGCCGCCGGCGGAGGACACGGTGAAGCACATCTTGTCGAAGATATCCATGAACGAGAGCGGACCGGAGGTGTGCGCGCCGGCGCCGGAGACGTAGGCGCCGCGCGGCCGCAGCGTCGAGTGCTCATAGCCGATGCCGCAGCCCGACTTCAGCGTAAGCCCCGCCTCGTGGACCTTGCGCAGGATGTCGTCCATCGAGTCGAGAATCGTTCCCGACACGGTGCAGTTGATCGTCGAGGTCGCGGGCTTGTGTTCCCACGCGCCGGCATTCGAGGTGATGCGGCCAGCGGGGATCGCGCCACGGCGCAGCGCCCACAGGAAGCGCTCGTTCCAGGTCTCGCGTGCCTCCTCGCGCTCCACATCCGCCAGCGCGCGCGCCACTCGCTTGTACGTATCGTCCATCGTCTTATCGATGGGCGTGCCGTCCTTGGCCGTCAGTCGATACTTCTTGTCCCAGATATCGAGTGAGGCTTCCTGGTAGGCGATGGTATCGAGATCACGCGGTGCGATTTTCACGACGGTGTTCATGAATCCGAGACGCTCCGATTGTGCAACCGTCTAACGGATCACAGGGAAATGCCGGCCCGAGCCGCCCGGCGACTGCGGACCGGCGAACGATCCACGGCTGCTCTATCGGCAGCCGACTCCCCTGAGACTTCCCCCCGACCGCGAAGATCCCGGTCGCTTTGCGCGCCACAAGATCTTGTGTCGGGGTCAAGAGCCTAATGACGCCTCCCAGAGTCGTCAAGATTACTTATGTTCCCGGAACGCGCCAATTTACCCATTACTAATCAATCACTTACGAAAATATGAGCCGCGCCGGCACTGAAAATTCTTCTGCGGCGCCCGGCCTCCGCTTCGGGATCCCAACGCTAGATATTGTGTCCCGGACTGCACAGCATTTCCCCAGCTCCTGAACAGGTTCTCCACATCCACCCTCCCTTACGTGAGCGCCCTTGAAAGCATTTCAAGCACCCTCATCCACAGGCCCAGTCGCAATTCATTTCCAAGGAGTGAGTAGTCATGACCGTCGTTCAGTACGAGCCGTGGACGCTTGTGAACCGGCTGCAGCGTCGCTTCGATCGTGCACTCGGCGATGCGTTCGCCGCGGGCAATAGCACTGCCAGCAACGTCGCCTGGATCCCCTCCGTCGACGTGTATGAGGAGGCGGATCGCTATGTCGTGCGCGCGGATCTTCCGGGCGTCGACGCCAAGGACATCGAGATCACCGCTGAGAATGGCGTGCTCACGCTCAAGGGCGAGCGGCATGCCGACAAGCGCGAGCAGAAGGACGGCTACACGCGTGTTGAGCGCGTTGCCGGCGGCTTCGTGCGTCGCTTCACCCTGCCCGAGACCGTGACGACCGATGCCATCAAGGCCTCGCAGTCGAACGGTGTGCTCGAGCTCGTGATTCCGAAGCAGCCCAAGCCCGAGCCGCGCCGTATCAAGATCGAAGCGGCCTGAAACAACCCTTCCGGCCCCTCAAGGCCGTGGCGCTCCTGCGTCC
>Ga0335080_10002295_pt1 | contig 19036 bp, 10 predicted proteins | sample Lox_Sample_34_FD_206720 | JGI IMG/M metagenome (GOLD analysis project Ga0335080, IMG submission 206720) | Soil microbial communities from Loxahatchee National Wildlife Refuge, Florida, United States - Lox_Sample_3.4 | ecosystem: Environmental > Terrestrial > Soil > Wetlands | place: USA...
GTAAAAATCGTGCGAGATACGGCGCATACCTGTCTTCCTGTAGCGCTCGATTTGCATACGCACACCGCCCAGTTGTTGTCCGACCGGGTCCTCACTGCCGGAGAAAAGATAGATGGGCAGGTCCGGGCGTATTCCAAAAAGTGCTTTCGGATCCGCAAGGCGCGGACCCGCGTCCAGGAAAGAATTCAAGGACGCAGGCTTAAGGGTCGGGAAGCATAGCGGATCATTGATAAATGCATCGACAACGCGAGTGTCCCGGCTCAGCCAGTCGAAAGGGGTGCGGGCTGGCTCAAACTGGGCGTTCAGAAAATGTTCTGGATCGGCGCTCGCGGCCAACGCTGCCGTCAGCCGATTGAGGACACCCGATCCGGAAAGCGCCATGCCGTCAATGTCATAGCTATACTTGTGAATGTATTGCTGCGCGGCGAACGAGCCCATGCTGTGCCCGAGCAGGATGAGGGGCCTTTGGGGATGTTCTTTCCTCGCGATCAGGCTCAGCTCGCGCATGTCCTCAACCAATAAATCAAACCCGCCTGCGCCGAAATCTCCGAATTGCTCGCGCTTTACTGCGGTACGTCCGTGACCGCGGTGGTCATTGGCGTAGACGATATAGCTCGCTTCTTGTAAAACGGCAATGAGCTCGGAGTAGCGTCCCATGTGCTCGCCCATCCCATGGGCAATCTGGACAATGCCCCGAGGTGGCCCACAGCTCTCCCAACGACTGCAAGCGATTTGCAAGCCGTCATTGCTCGTGAAATGGAAGTCGTGTCTGGTGTTGCTCGACGTCTTCAAGAATTCCCCCAACAGTAATTGATCCCGGTTTTAGCCCTGGGCTTCCCCCGCCGCCGGGCAACCAGAGTTCAGTCATTGCTGATGGTGCAACGCCGATGCCAAAGCCTAGAGGGCTCTAAGTTGTTGAGTCCTCAGCGCGAGAGTGGAAGGGAGTTGTGTCGAGAGTCGACACTGTCGAAAGTAAGACACCGCGAGTCGACGCACCGGCAGCCACTCAAAATATGGCGTTGGCTGTAGTTTGCGGATTAATCGTGACACCCCGGCTTTGGCAATGCGTGTGCTCTATTCTCGTTCTAGTGGGAGGTCAACATGAACAGCGATTACGTATTCATATGTGGGGTGATGTGGTGCAGGTACGGAGAACAAGATGCCGGCAGTGAACTCATACGAGCTGTTGAGTGTGAGGATCCTGACGTAAGCGCCCTTGCGCTGGCCATGCTCGAAGAAGGTTGCAAGTCCCTTCCACAGTTCAGCCAAGCGAACTAACCGGCCATTCATCAGGAAACGCAGAGCACGCACGATAGCTGTGGGCTCGGTGATCGATGGGCAGATCCAGGTTATGAACACGCGGAATTACCCCATTGGAGCACCACCTTCTCTCGCAGTTCAAGAGCGGACTGCAAGAGCAGCAACGCGACCTGTTGCACGCGATCCAGAGAGTCGAAAAGGAAATACCGGAATTTGCGGGCCTGGTTCCTCTGGACGAGACCGATCTTTCTTGCTTCACAGCTTTGAAGGAATCCTTGTTTGCGTGCGCCAGCCAGCACCGTGGCCGCCTGCGTTTAATCCAGCGAGCGCTGGAGCGTATCAAGGATGGCAGCTTTGGCATTTGCGCTGAATGCGAAGGCACGATCGGCCTGAAACGATTGCAAGCGGTTCCCTGGGCGAGCCACTGCATTGAGTGTCAGCAGCGTGCGGAGGTCGCCAGATTGGCCAGCAACTCCGCTCAGTTTATGTCCTTACCGGATAGCGCCCAGGCTTCTGGTAGTTAGAAGCCTCCCTAGCTCCAGGCTTGTCCAAGGTTCGCTGGTCTCCAATTCGATATCGCAAAAGCCGACTTCAACCGCGCTCGCCATAGCCTTGCAGTTTTCACTGCGCAAGGCAGTTCTGGCTATTCAGAACTGGAGCTTGAGGGCGAACTGGATGGAGCGGGGGCCACCGATTTGATAGAGGGGGTTGAAACTGCCATTAGCTCCGCCGGAGCCTAGGAAGCTCGCCAACAGGTCTGTCGAGCAGCCGAACCCGAACTGGTCAAATCGCTATGGGAAGGGTTGAACTTTGCATGGTCGAAGGTATCAAGAACTCCGGACGCGAGGCGGGAGGCTAAACTCTTTCACCAGGCAATTTTCAACGCGAATTGAAGCTGGCGGGATGATGTTGAGGTCATCGTAATCAGGCCTGCGGTCGTTATCGTCGCTCCATTTGCACCGAATAAGGTGTTGTTGGCGACGGGCGGGTCAAAATTGGGGTGATTCAGTACATTGAAGAATTCCGCCCGGAACTGAATGTTGAAGGTCTCTGAAACCCGCATAATGTAATTGTTTTTGGATAGTGAAAAATCGAAGTTCGAAAGGCCAGGACCAATTAGACTGTTTCGGCCGGCGTTCCCCATGCGAGTGGCGGGGCTCGGAAAAGTGAAGCATTGCGTCCTGATGTAATTCACCGGATTGCCGGGGTTGACGGCCGACTCGCAGCCTGGCCCCAATATCCGGTCGGGAAAATCAAATGGATACGATGTCTTCAAGCCGAGAGGGTCTCCTCCGATCTTCAGTGTAAATGGCAGGCCGCTGCTGACCTCGTAGATACCCCCAATTTGCCAGCCGCTCACCAACCACCGCACGCCACTCTGGTTGCGTGGGCCAGGAACCAACCAAATTGCGTTGAACACAGCATTATGACGGATGTCGAAGTCTGAGAGTCCGCGGTTCGCGCTGGTATCAAACCAGGGCAAGTTCTGTATGGAATTAAGGAACTGGTCCCCGACGACAGACGCGGAACTTGTGTCGATGCTTTTCGCGAAAGTGTACGAGGCTCCGAACTGGAGGTTCTTCGCCATTTGTCGGACAACGTGGATCTGTAATGCATCGTAAACACTGCTGCCGTCCCATAAAAGCGCCGTGATCTGCCCAGCATCGGGATTCACTCGCGTACCGCTGCCCGCTGGGGTTGGCCAGAAGTATCCAGCCGAAGTGTGCGAGGTTGGCAGAACAATGTTTGCATCCTGAATTTGAAATGGCTGATGCACGCCGTGAGAACCGACATAGGCGATCGTTGCGACAAGATTCTTACCCAGTTGTTGCTGAATATTGAGATTCCAGTTCATAACGTAGTTGCGGCCTGGATGTGAATCAACGTATTGGTATTTCAGCTGATCCGGAGTCAGCAGAGTGAATGCTGTATTCGGAAAGCTTCCTACCGGTAGCCCGGATGAAATCGTACTCCGCCTGAAAAACGGCGCAGCACTGTAAAGGGCGACCCCGAATTCGTACGTGAGCGGCAGTATGTCGTAGATGCCGAAGGCACCTCGAACAACGGTACGTCCGGAATTAAAGGGGGCCCAAGAGAATCCTATTCGCGGCTCGAAATTTCGATATGTTGGGTTATAGAAAAACGGAGAACCCAGATACGGCGTAGTATCAGTAATGCTGCGCAGGTTGGTCAGCCGGCCATTCACTTCCGTTGGCACCGTTGCCATCTCATATCGCAGCCCGAGATTCGCGGTGAAATTGGAGGCTAGACGGGCGTCGTCCTCGAAATAGGCTCCCATTATCGTTTGCCGAAGGTAGTACGGGGCTACTTCTCCACCGGCGAGCGCCGCAGTGAACGAGGCCGGCTGGTCCGTCAGGAAATTTGCGAGCGAATTAAACATAAATGTTCCATTCGGCTGGGAGGTGCCCAGCACATCATCTTGGATGCGCTCTACATTGGCACCGAACTTAAATGAGTGAATTCCTGTGGTCCAGAACTGGTCGTCATAAACTTGGATGGAATTTAAGGTGTACTTGACCTCGCCGCCCGCACCCGGTCCCCCAGTGTAGCTGGTGAGGCCGGTGATCCCAATGGAACCGACAGGGCTACCGGGAACAAAGCCATTGCTTGGATCGCCTGCAAAAGAGACCAACGTCTTGGTTGGCATCATGACGTCTGCGTGCACGCGGCTCAATCCCCCGCGAAAGATGCTCACGAACTCGGGAGTGAAGGTCTTAGTGTATTCCGCAGCCGCAAGTTGCCGCCGAGTTGACGTGCCCGAAACGACGGTCTGGAAGACATCGGGAGCCGTGAGGGTAGCGTCATCGAACATATACGTTCCGTGAAGCAGATCCGTAGCAGAAAACTCGTGATCAGCCCTGACGGTGAAAAAGTTCTGGTTTCCAATCTGTTGGCTAACAGAAGTGAAAGTCCCTGTGTCGCCCTTAATGTTGCTCGTCGGCAAAGGAAATAGTATCAGATAAGGTTCGACCAACGGACTGACCGTCACGGCTCCGACGACGAGCTGGCCGTTGCGCGCCGCCTCTGTCGGCACGACAGCAAGTTGCGTAATGCTCTGATCTTGCCGAAGCCCCTCGTAGTCTCCGAAGAAGAAGGTGCGGTCTTTTCGAATGGGTCCACCCAGGTCCGCTCCAAATTGGTTTCGACGAAATGGCGGGATCGTGGCTGGATCGAAATAATTTCGTGCGTCCAGCGCGCTGTTGCGCAGGAATTCATAGACAGATCCGTGCAGCTCATTTGTACCCTGCCGAGTAACGGCATTGATCACACCACCTGAAGTTCTGCCGTAATCTGCCTGAGCGTTTGCGGTGACCACTGAGAACTCCTGGATCGCATCGACTCCCAAGTCGTTCCCCAACGCACTGCCTGGCCCGCCATTCGAATAATCGTTGATGCTCATGCCATCAAGGCGGTAATTGTTCTGCTGCGGCCGACCTCCGGAAACCGTCATCTGCATTCCTAGGCCGCGATTTCCTCGGGTGAGGAAGTTAATGGGTGCGGTCTGGGTTCGGACTTCTGCAACACCGGGCTCAAGAGTTGCCAACTGAGTCCAGTCGCGGCCATTGAGGGGCAATTCGCGAACCGTTTGCCCATTAGCGAATCCGTTTAGAGTCGCGTTGTTCGTTTCGACTGCCGGTGCCGCGCCCTGCACATTGACGCTTTCGCTGGCGCTACCAACCGCCATCGTAAAATCCACTTCGACCTCCGCGCCGACTGTAAGTGCAAGACCGGCGCGAACCTCGGTTTTGAACCCCTTCGCTGACGCAGTTACGGTGTAAGGGCCGGGTGACAGGTTCGGCGCACTGTAAAAGCCCTGTTCATTTGTAACCAGTTCCCTCCGGAGATTGTTCGCCGTATTCTTGATTGTCACCTGAGCTCTAACGATAACTGCATTTGACTTGTCAGTGACTATCCCGGTAATGCGTGCGCCGGCGACTTGCGCATACAGTCGATTCTTCATTAAGCCCGAGCCCGATAGAATGATAGAGAGAAGGCCAAGGGCCACGCGGAACGACAACCCTGCTTTCATTTCTCGATCACTTTCTTGCCGATTCGGCCAGCAGGCGGCTATTATAGCTGCGAAGTGAGTGTTTTCAACGGTTGGGCGTCACTCCCAAGAATTTAATCAAACTGTCGCAGGCCCGCAAAAATGCCCTTCACGTGCAAGAAGTCGTCCTGGAGGCACCTAGGAAGCACCTGCGGCGTGACTTGGCTGTCACCTTTGGCCGGAACCAGAACCCCGGAATGCAGACTGAATTAAGATATATTCTCCGAATGGGACAACTGCGAATGAGGGCGGGCGTCTTGTTGTCCATCCTGCTGGCAGCCAGCGCTTGCGCCTTCGCGTTAGATCCCTCACTCGATGTCAGCCAGTACGCGCACACCGCGTGGAAAATTCGCGAAGGCTTTGCCAAGGGCACCATCTATTCCATGGCGCAGACGCCCGATGGTTATCTTTGGCTGGGCACGGAATTCGGGTTGCTCCGCTTCGATGGTGTCCAAGCCATTCCGTGGCAGCCGCCAGACGGCGAGGAACTGCCCGGCGGTAACATCCGAGCGCTGCTGGTTGCACGTGACGGCACTCTTTGGATTGGTACGGGGAAGGGCCTTGCCAGTTACAAGGACGGCAAGCTTACGAAATATCCGGAAGTTGCAGGGTATGCCGTTGGGCCGCTCCTGCAGGACGGGAACGCGACTGTGTGGGTGGCCGTCCAGGAACCCGGTAGGCTTTGTGCTATCCAAACGGGGACCGCGAAGTTCTATGGGGATGGGAGTTTCGGCAGTGCAGTGTTTGCTCTGTACTCGGACCGTACAGGCAATCTCTGGGTGTCGGCTCAAACGGGTCTCTGGCGGTGGGCGCCTGGTCCTCCAAAACACTACTCCTTTCCCAGTGAAGCAGTTGCCGCCCACGCATTACTCGAAGACGACAACAGTGCCCTCTTGATGGCCACTCGTATCTCCAGCCCGCTCGGGAGTTTGGTCACTAATTCGATCGAAGCAGGCCTGAAACAGCTTGTAGGCGGGGAAGTGCGGGACTATGAACTTCCCCGGATCACTGGGCAATTCAAGCCCACCTGCCTGTTCCGGAGCGGGGACGGCAGTTTGTGGGTTGGCACCGTGCAGGGTCTGTTGCACCTACATCGGGGGAAGATCGACAGATTCGACGGTCTGTCTGGCGACGTGGTAACTAGCATCATCGAAGATCGCGAAGGCAATGTTTGGGTCAGCACCGAGGACGGGCTGGATCGGTTTCGTGAGTTCGCGGTGCCGACAATCTCGGTAAACCAGGGTCTTTCAAATTCCGCAGTTCACGTGCTGGAAGCGACCCAGGATGGAAGTATTTGGATTGCCACCGCGGATGGTTTGAATCGATGGCAAAACGGGCATGTGACCGTTTACGGCAAGCAAAATGTGCCGGGCCAAAACGGGCGAGGTGGTGAGCGAGAGCTCATTGTCAACGCGAGGGTAACCGAAATTGCTAACAGCGGGCTTCGAAATACGGTGTATTCGCTGGGGCAGGATGATCGGGGACGACTGTGGGCTGGCAATCGCGAAGGTGTGTTCTACTTTGATCACGGCCGGTTTGTGCAGGTTCCTGGTGTCCCAGGCGGAACTATATTCTCTATCGCTGGGGATGGACGCGGGAATGTTTGGATCAGCAACCTCGAGCAGGGCCTTTTCTATTCGACGCCAGAGAGTGCGATTCAGAATATCCCTTGGGCCCGATTCGGACACAACTACGCGATAACTTTGCTGCCTGATCGCTTGCAGGGTGGCCTGTGGCTCGGGTTTTTTGACGGTGGAATCGCTTACCTGAAAAATGGCCAAATCCGCTCTGCCTACAATGTCGCTGACGGGCTGGGCAAAGGTTCGGTGCGCGACCTTCAACTTGATTCGGACGGTGCTGTGTGGGCCGCGACCGAGGGCGGGTTAAGCCGGGTGAAAGACGGTCGCATCACAACACTTACGAGCAAAAAAGGGCTGCCCTGCGATGCCGTTCACTGGGTCATCGAAGACAACGATCATTCCCTCTGGTTGAACCTGCGCTGCGGCCTGGTGCGGATTGTCCGTTCCGAGTTGGACGCTTGGGTGAGTGATCCGAGACGGAGCGTCCAGACCACGGTTTTCGACAGCTTCGACGGAGTGAGAAGTCGTGCCGCTGCTGGGCGCTACAACCGAAAAGTGACCAAATCGCTAGATGGGAGAATATGGTTCTCACCCCTGGATGGGGTCAGCATCATCGATCCCAGGCGTGTTCCCTTCAACAAGCTGCCACCTCCTGTATACATCCAACAAATCACAGCTGATGACAAGAAGTATGATGCCGCGCAGGGATTGCCTCTGCCGCCGCTGGTGCGCGGCCTGACGATTGACTACACGGCACTGAGCCTGGTGGTGCCGGAAAAGGTGCGCTTCCGCTACAAGTTGGAAGGCTGGGATCGCGATTGGCAGGACGCTGGCACTCGGCGGCAAGCGTTCTATATGAATCTTGCTCCACGCAAGTACCGCTTCCGCGTCATCGCCTGCAATAACAGCGGTGTGTGGAATGAGGCTGGCACGTTCCTGGATTTCTCCGTTGCTCCGCTGTACTGGCAGACGAATTGGTTCCGCGCCCTGTGCGTGCTCGCGTTTGCGGCGATTATATGGGCCGCGCATCGCCTTCGCGTCCGAGTTTTAGAAGAGCGCCAGGCAATCCTAGAGCGACACCAGTCGGAGATCGACGCGCTGAACCAACGGTTAATGAAAGCGCAGGAGGAGGAGCGAATACGCATCGCCGGGGAACTGCACGACGGCGTTCTCCAGCAGCTTTCGGCGCTCGCTCTCGAGCTGGCTACCGCAACGATTGAGCTTCCATCCGATTCGCAGCCCAAGGTAGAAGTGAGAGAGGTGGAGAAAAAGCTGATCCAGGTGGGCACGGAGATTCGTCAACTGTCTCATGAGCTTCATCCAGCGGCGTTGCAGGAAGCGGGTCTGCCGGCCGTGCTGTCCTCGTATTGCGAAGACTTCAGCAAGCTACGTGGCATTCCCATTGCGTATCAGGCCGATGAAAGTGTGGAGGAATTATCGCCCGGGGCCGCACTGTGCATCTACCGCATCGCCCAGGAGGCGCTCGGCAACGTGGCGAAACATGCCCAGGCCAAACAAGTGAAAGTTCGGCTGACGCGCTCCGACAACCGCGTTTGCCTTGTGGTGTCCGATGACGGTGTCGGCTTTAATCCCGACGGAAGCGGAAAATCCGGAGGGTTGGGGCTGATCAATATGCGAGAGCGCGTCCGCCAACTGAACGGAACGTTCGAGTTCGAGAGCAAGCCAGGACACGGAACCACGGTGAAAGCCGAAGTTCCTTTTCGACCCGCGTCGTAAGCTTACTGTATGCTTCGTCGGCGAAGTCTCGAACTCCCCGGTGCTGAATTTTCCATCGTCTCTTGAAGCACAAGAGGACATCCCTTGGCCGCCGCAGTAGTTAAAAATTAAGTTTAAATGCGAGTTGTCCAACACGAGGCGCTACCGAGGTACTCGTGATCTTGCCGAATGCGGGCACGCCGTCGCTAGAGGTGGTATCCGGATTCCCGAATTGCGTGCTGTTGAAGGCGTTGAAAAATTCGGCGCGGAACTCAAGAGCCATCCGCTCGGTCAATGCAGTCGTCTTCCTTAAGGAAAGATCAACGTTGTGCTGGGCAGGCCCGCGAAGCAGGCCGGGTCTCGTGTTGCCAAAGCCCGTTCCTCCATCGGAACTGATCACCGGAGGATTGGTAAAACAATTGGTGTTGAAATATTCGTTTAAGCGACTGCTTACAGAGCCGCCGAGGTCGAGATGTCCATCGCATCCGGGTGCGCTGAGATCAAGGTAGGCAAAGTCGCTCGACGTGCCAAACAAATTGTTTGAATTGGTATTGAGGAATGTGAGCGGCGTTCCGGACTGGAGGGTTACTACCGTGGACAGGCCCCACCCAGTGAACGTTTTTTGCAAAATGCCAGATCCGTGGTCGAATTTCGGGAATTCGTAAATGGCACTTACGATCAGGCGATGCCGCCGGCTGAAATTGGCTTCACCGTAGCCCGCATAGAGATTGTTTTGATCGCCGATCGTCCCACCGCCGAATGTGCTCCCTACGACATTCGCGGCCCCGGTGGACAACGCCTTCGACCAGGTGTACGCCGACAGAAATTGCAATCCGTGGCCGAGGTTCTTTTTCAGCGTAACCTCCAGGGCATTGAAGTTCGACCTCCCTTCCGAGCCTTGTTCCATAAATCCCGCGGGGTCCCATCCTTGATATGGAACCCTCAAGGCGAGATTTGCCAACGTGCTGGTCGTTTGTCCGCGGATTGGATTCTCCAGAGTGGCCAGACCCGCCTGGTTGATAGAGTGCGAGTAAATCAGATGGTTGGTATTCGATCCGACATAGCCGATTTGTAGCGCCAAAGTCGGAGTAATTGCGGTTTGTACATTGAAGGCATACTCCTGTGTTATTGCAGGACGGATTGTCTGTTGGGTAGCGGTTAAACTCAGGTCGCTATCGGGCGTGTAGGGAGCGAAGAACGGAAATTGGCTGAGCGGGGGAATCGGTTCCTGGAACGGATGCGCCCAGGAGGCGCTGCCATTGAAGGGCGGAGCAAAAACACCGATTAGCGCCCAAGGCAAACCGCCTGTGGACTGGAATTGGCTATTGCCGGTGACCGCCGAATAATAGATGCCGTATCCGCCTCGCACCACAACACGGTCACTGGTGCGAGGCAAGTTGTACGCAAACCCAACTCGCGGACCCCAAGTTTGGTTTCCGCTCCCAGGTACAAATCCGTTGACGCCAGACTTCACAACGCCTGCGGGCACCGGATAGTTCCAATTCGCCGGTACAACATAGCCGGCCAGACTACCTGTCGGCGGAGGGTTGGGGTTCAGTAATGCAGGGTCGATATTTGTCGCTCGGCCATTGAGATTGGTGAATGGCGGCAACCACTCCCAGCGCAGGCCGAGGTTCAGCGTCAGTCTGGAGTTGACGCGCCAATCATCCTGAGCATAAACCGAGGTTTCCCAGGTCCGATTGTGTCCCGCCAGCACACCGAGCACCTCCAGCGAGTACAAAACATTGCTGAAGCCGTCTGGCGGAACCCCGGACATCCCGGCGGTGCCGTTCTCTGCACCGTTCATTCCCAGGAGGAAGTCCGGCCAACTGGGGAAGTTCACCTGACCGTAGTATTCTTCCCCACTGTTATTCAAATACGCTCTCGTGATTCCGCCGCCGAAGCGAAGACTATGCTGGCCACGCACCCAGGCAATGTCGTCCTCAAGGTTGAAAAGGTTTTGTGCAAAAGGAAAGTAGAAACCAGGGTTAAAGTTATTGGAGCCGGCGATAGTCACCGATGGCTTATCGTCATTCTGAGTGGAAGCATTCACGCCTATCCCGGAAAAGGTGAATGGCGAATGCGGCGTGGTAGTGGAAGAAATTCGATCGTAGCCCAACCGAACCTGATTAAGGAGATTTGGCTTAAAGAGGTATGTGTCGGTCAGCGAGGCCACTAGATAATTCGAGTTATTTTTAGAGGGAGCGCCCGGGAGATTGCCGCCACCGGCGAAAGGATTTATGGTGTTGCTGGCCGCAACGAAAAATCGGCCTTGAATCGTGTTTTTCGGTGACTGTAAGAAATCGAAATTCCCCATGTACTGATTCTCATTGAAGGTCGCAGGCGCACTCACGGAGACCAAGTCGTTTGCTGGGTTGGCAGTCGGGAACAGATATTGTCCGTTGGGCAACTTTAGCTGGAGCAGTTTGAGTGCTACGGGGTTGATGTTGGATCCGTCAGCGGCAATCGCTGGTCCGAATCCAGGTGGGCCAAAAATATATTGGAGTCCCTGCTGCCCAGCAAAGAGTGCCCCGATGGAAGCGGCGGAACGATCATTTGTAGTGAGTGGAGAAAAGAATGTTTGACGACCTGATACGCCGTTGATCTGCCGTGTACCCTGGTACGAGCCAAAAAAAAGGATTTTGTCCTTGATGACCGGGCCACCCAGGGTGCCTCCAAACTGGTTCTGTTTCAGTTCCGGGCGTGGCACTCCGTTCTGATTGAAAAAGAAGTCGTTGGCATTCAGTACATCGTTCCGCCAAAATTCAAACAAATTACCATGGAACTCGTTGGAACCCGTTTTCGTGACCAGATTGACGTTCGCACCGGCATCCCTGCCGTATTCCGCATCGTACATTCCCGTCTGGACTTTGAACTCCTGAATGGTGTCGGGGTTCGGGATCGGCACACCGAAGCCCGAGGCATCGTAATCATTCACGTCAACACCATCCATTCGAAAATTGATGTCACTTGCTCGGGCGCCGTTGACGTTTTGGCCTTGCCCTTCCGTCGTGGGAATCTGTCCGCCGCTTCCTCGTCCCAATTCCGCCGCATCCGTCACGCCGGCGATAACCCCCGCAGAGAGGGTCATGATCTGGGTGTAATTCCGATTTACCAGCGGAAGGGCCTCAAGCTGTGCGGTAGTGACCACATCGCCGAGCGCATTCGTACTCGTTTCGACGATTGGAGGCGTTGCTTTTACTTCGATTGCTGCAGATTCACTGCCGACCTTGAGGGTGACGTTCGTGACGGTAGTTTCGGTTACCCCTACCAGCACCGAAGATACAGTGAGGTGCGCGAAGCCCTTCGCATCGATATCCACCCGATAGCCCCCGGGCGGAAGCAGCGGCACAATGTAGGTGCCATCCGCGCCCGTCTTCACGGTCCGTACCTCGTTCGTTCTCTGATTGGTCACCCGGACATCCGCATCCGAGACCACGCCGCCTGAGGGATCAATAACCACTCCTCTCAGAAGGCCTGTCACAGAGGTTTGAGCCCACCCTGTTGTGCAAAGTCCTAGAACCGCTATGAGCAATAACGTCAACGGGAACAAATCCTCAGCCCAAAGGCGGAATCCGATTCGCGATGGCGCTATATGTTTCATGACTCACGCCGCCAAGGTAGCACATATTGATCCGCCAACGTTGTCAGTTGCCCGCTTGTTTGACTCCCGGAGAGGGCTCCCCCTTGTTCTGGTGACGAGAGCTAGGGCAGCATCATCGTGTTGGGGGCGGTTTCTCGTTCTGCTCGCGCTTAGTCCTCGCCAGGGGCTGTTAGTGTACTTCTCCCCTAAATCGTAGTTTGATTTTTTTGACGAAGACGCTGAATAACGGACAGGAGGAGGCACTCCGAGGGTAGAATGTACGTACCTATGAGGAACAGAGCGCGCAGCGTAACAAGAGTTGCGATTGCGCGTCTTGTGCTCGGGGCAGCAATCATGCTCGGCGTGGCCTGCCCTCCTGCTTCCCCGTTAGATCCCTCACTCGACCTCACTCAGTACGTGCACACGGCGTGGACGGCCCGTGACGGCTTAAAGGGCAGTACTCGGTCAATCGTCCAAACGCCGGACGGTTATCTTTGGATCGGCACCGAATTCGGACTTGTCCGCTTCGATGGCGTTCGATTCGTCGCATGGAGCCCTCCGCTGGGCCAGCGCCTTCCGAGTGTGAACATCACGTCGCTCCTGGCCACGCGTGATGGCACATTGTGGATCGGCACTCTGAAGGGCTTGGCAAGTTGGAAAGATGGCAAGCTCATTCTGCACTCCGAGATTGGAGACACGGTGTTTGCGCTCCTGCAGGATCACGAAGGAACAGTGTGGGTTGGAGCGTCTGGCAGGGTCTGCTCCATCCGAGGTGGAGAAACGGAATGCCATGGCATTAGCGGTAGCACGGGAACAAGCCTTTATTACCTTTACGGCAATCAGGGAACAGGTGTGTATTCTTTGTGTGAAGACAGCAACCACCGTATTTGGGCCGGAACCGAGTTGGGACTCTGGCAATGGAACCCCGGTCCTCCCAAGCGCTATCTGTCGGAACCCATGGATACGCTTCAGGCTGTCGTTAAGGGTGATCGCGCTTCCGGATTGGTTTTTATTAGCGGCTCAAATTATATTGTGCGGCAACTCTCCGGAGACAAGATCGAGAAATACACCGTTCCAGGCGTGCTGGGGCCTTTCAAGGCCGCCCATTTGCTGCGTGACCGCGATGACGCTCTCTGGATCGGAACATATGATCAAGGGCTCGTGCGTGTTTTCCAAGGGAAGACCTCCCGGTTTGCCCTGGGAGAGGGTCTTTCAGGGAATCTCATCACCGCTTTTTTCGAGGATCGGGAGGGCTCTATTTGGGTAGGCACAACGAATGGTCTTGACCGCTTTCGCGAACCCGCTGTGTCTACGCTCTCCGCCTATCAGGGCCTGCGCAGCCCAGTCTGGTCTGTTCTCCCGGCCCACGACGGTAGCCTCTGGATCGGTTCCATTGACGGACTACAGAGGTGGAACCGGGGGCAGCTGACGATCTATCGCACCACCGGCTCTTCAACAAAGCAACCTGTGGGTGAGCGACCTGGTGCCGTGAACGGCTTTGTCCGCGAAATAACCGCTCCTGAGTTACCGGACGACTACATAGGCTCGCTCTTTGAAGATCAACGCGGGCGCGTTTGGGTCACAACCGGTAAGGGAGTTGCATGGTTCGAGAATGGAAGGTTTACTCGCGTCAGTGGCGTGCCCGCCGGATCTGCAAACGCCGTCATCGCTGACGAGGATGATGGCGTCTGGATCAGCTATCCCGGTCATGGTCTATTCCATGTCGCTCATGGCACGGTCGTCCAGTCGATACACTGGCCGTGGTCCGGCCAGGCAACGGACCCCCGTCTTTCCGCCGTGGTCCCCGACTCGGCGCAAGGTGCACTGTGGCTTGGAACGGTTACTGCAGGGATCGGCCATTTTAGGGACGGCCAAGTTAGCAGATGGCTCGGCAGCAAGGATGGCCTGGGTGCGGACCTGGTCTGGAATCTTCTTGTCGACCGCGAAGGTACGCTATGGGCCGCAACGGAAGGAGGCCTCAGCCGCTTAAAAAACGGAAATGTCTCGACACTCACGACCAAGAACGGTCTGCCTTGCAACGCGGTTCATTGGGTCGTCGAGGATGATGCTCGTGCGTTATGGCTGTCCACAGCATGCGGCCTGCTGCGCGTTGACCGCAGCGATTTGCAAGTCTGGGCATCGGATGCCAAACATACGATCCATCCGACCATCTTTGACGGCAGCGACGGCTTCAGAATGCATGCAATGCTCACCGGCTACAGCCCTGTCGTGAAAAAGTCTCCCGACGGAAAATTGTGGTTCGCACATAATGATGGCGTCAGCGTTATTGATCCACAAAACCCTCGCCTAAACAAAGTTCCTCCACCTGTTCATGTGGAACAGATTACCGCGGACGGAAAGACATATGCTGCCGCCACCGGCCTGCTGCTGCCGCCGCACATTCGAGATCTCGCAATCGATTACACGGCACTAAGTTTGGTCACGCCAGAGAAGGTGCACTTTCGCTTCAAGTTGCAGGGGCAAGACCGGGACTGGAGGGAGGTGGTCAACGTCCGCCGAGTGGAGTACTCAAACCTTGCGCCGGGCAATTACCGCTTCAGCGTCACCGCCTGCAATAACAGCGGCGTATGGAACGAGCAGGGCGATACGCTGGATTTTTCCATTGCCCCAGCGTACTGGCAGACGAACTGGTTCCGGGCGCTGTGTGTGCTTGCATTTCTGGCGATGCTCGGGACCGTTTATCGACTTCGCGTGCGAGTTTTAGAAGAGCGCCAAGGGATCTTGGAGCGGCATCAGGCCGAGATCAGCGCGTTGAACGAACTGTTAATGAAAGCGCAGGAGGAGGAACGAATACGGATCGCCGGGGAACTGCATGACGGCGTTCTGCAGAAGATTACGTCGATCACTCTCCAGTTGGCAACGGCCACGCTTGAGCTTCCGGCCGATTCGGAACCCAAGGCAGAAGTTAGAGATGTCGAGAAAAAGCTGATTGAGGTGGGCACGGAGATTCGTCAACTGTCTCATGAGCTTCACCCTGCGGTGCTACAGGAAGCGGGTCTGCCGTCCGCGCTGTCCTCGTATTGCCAAGAGTTCAGTAAGCTACGCGGCGTTCCCATTTCCTATCAGGCCGATGAAAATGTGGACGAATTATCACCCGGGGCGGCGCTGTGTATCTACCGCATCGCCCAGGAGGCGCTCGGCAATGTAGCGAAACATGCGATGGCCAAGCATGTGGAAGTTCTGCTGACCCGTTCCGATGGGCGCGTTCGCCTCCTGGTATCTGATGATGGTGTCGGTTTTGATCCCAACCGAAGCACAAAATCCGGAGGGCTTGGGCTGATCAATATGCGAGAGCGCGTGCGCCAGCTGGGCGGGACGTTTGCATTCGAGAGCAAGCCAGGGCACGGAACCACGGTGAAAGTGGAAGTTCCTTTTCGACCCGCGTCGTAAGTTTGCTGCAAACTTCTCACCGTTTCCAATTTATGTAGCGTTGAGGTATCAACTGTCGTTGCCACTGCAAAGCATATATCAAAAGAAAGAACTGGGCCTTTTGGGCAACCAGCCGCTCAACTCGGAGTGGCCGCATCAATTTCCGCAGTCGCAAATCGCACGCCCCATTCCATTACACGCCTGATCTACCACATGCCAAATTCCCGCGCCACGATCATGCCGGTGCACGACTAAGCCCGGAAGAAGCCTAGAGAGTTCGCCCCACAGTGTCGCGATTCGGACAGAACCGACAGATGTCCACAAGACACATTCGCTGGTTTCAGAGAGCAAACCCATTTTAATCCTCGCCGAGCGGACGTCGCACCGTCTCAGGGAATTGCGTCGGAAACACCCCATCCCGAAATCAGGCGGTTATGGTATAGGCGCGATCGACATCTTTGAGCCTGCAATGGTACAGGTGGTATTTCTTCATGCGCCGGATGAAGGGCACCCTGGATTTTGAGAACTGCAGTGCATAGTGCAGCCACTCCTCGACGACATAACTTTCCACAATGCCTGCAAGCAGCACGGGCGTAGTGTAAAAGGGAAAAAAGACACTAATCGGCCCAGCCAGAAAAAAGAGTGGAAGAGCATCTTTCAATCCACCACTGATCTGATTGGGATCGAACGCCCGCAGCTGATGTTCCCAATGAAGAGGATTCATTCGTTCTTGTAAAGAACGGCGAATGATTCCTTCATCGGCGGGAAAGCGGCCGTTCTGCACAAATCGGCGGAAGAGATATTCGGTCAAAATCCAGACCACGCAACCCACAAAGAAGAAGGTGACAGCGATCCATGGATGAGTGGTCGAAAAGGCGATGTGCAATACAACGATCCCATACAGCGTATAGAAGATAGTCAACGGGTACAGTCGGCGCCGTGTCAGTGTGGCTTGGCTGCGCCTAAGGCTCTCGAAGGGGACACCCCAGGTTCTTGATACCGATGGCGAACTAAGTGTGGTTTCTGGCATCGGCCTCCTCAAACCTTCCCTGCTTTCCACAAGAGCATGACTCGAAACTTCCGGCGAAACACCGGCAGCCCCGCTTGGACTTTCTCAAAAGCCTGCCGGGTGGGCTGCGATGTCCCTCGCATCAATCTCATCCATCAGCGCGCTGGGGGAGGACCGGCGAGGGAAGAGCTAACGGGATTCGGGGGTCGCGCTCTTCCTCCGCCGGTGGGGGTGGGGGAGATTCAGGGGAGTTCTGAAGAAGCTCACGGAGAGGCACCTCCAGGCGGAACGATTGCGTCGGCAGGATTGGCAATGATCGGACCGGTGGTGGCGTCGAAGCAGACATTCTCTCTCCTCACACTGATGAAGGGCATTTTGCTGACCACTGCTAACCAGGTGCAGGCTTGGCCCTGTCGGCCTCGACTTGCTGTTGATGCCACGAAAAAGGAAGCACTTAGGGGGATCGGAAGTTTTTCTCGGCGGGAGGCGCTTACTCCAGGCGCGGGCGGCGGACGACGAACTTTCGACGCTGACGTCGAAGGGTCGTCAGTGGTATTTCAGCACCCCGAACCCCCGGCGCCCCATTTCCTTCCGGAACGGCAACTCGTCTCTGCACAAGAGATTGCCTTAGCCCCTCCCGGGCAATGCGACATCGCGGATGAAATGTCTATCGGAGACTCAGTCGCAAATGAAATCGTCGGCCGCAGCGGTGGGTGCGAACTCGGAGAAATGTTAACTTAGCGCCTTCCGGATTTTTCCAGGCTCACGAAAACCAACGCTTTTAGCGAATGTGGACCACCACAAGGGACACGTCATCGGTGGGCGGGCCCTCCCGCCAGGCCGCCACAGCATCGAGAATGCCCTGTTTCATCTCCTCTGCCGGCCGGCTTGACAGTTGGTGGACGATTCCCTGGAGGCCTTCAACTCCCAGCATCGCTCCGCGAGCGTCAAAGACTTCTGTGATGCCGTCGGTGTAAAAAACGATGCGATCGTCGGAACGAAGTTCGATTTCCACGGTGCCGTCCTCATCATCGACATAAGGAAAAACTCCGAGAATCATGCTGTGGGACTCTAGGAGCCGGGGCTTTTGGCCAGGTCGTGCCAGAATGGCGGGCGGATGCCCCGCGCCGGCGAAAAACATGCGGCGTCCATCGCGGGAGATGCGCGCCACCGCAAGCGTGATGAAGAGTTCCGACATGTCGATGCTTTTGATCACGAACTGATTTAGTTGCCGGAGAATCTCCGCGAGAGACGCCCTGCTGCCTAGTAACTGCAAGGTTTCCGAATAGACGCGATTGGCGATTAACGCCGAGCCAATCCCATGCCCGGAAACGTCGCCGACGAGCAGGCCAAGGCGATCCTCATCCGGTGGGAGCACCATGGCAAAATCCCCCCCAATTTCGTGCACAGAATGGTAGAAGGCATCCACAGAAATTCCGTCGAAATTGACGGGTTTTGGCGCAAGACTCATCTGAATGCGCGCCGCCAGCTCCAGGTCTTCATCGATTTCCTTCTGGCGTTGCTCGAGGTGCGCATTCAGGGATCGCAGGCTTTCTTCGGCCTGGATTTGGTCGGTGATGTCGGTAAAGGTGACGATGCCTAACTTCCGGCCGCCGGGGTCTTCGAGAACGCGCGAACTGATAACCACGGGTACGCGCCCTCCATCCTTGCGTGGCAGGTAGAACGCGTAGCGGTTGTGACCCTGGCGGAAGGCAACTTCGATCTGTTGCCGAAGAAAGTCCAGTTCGGCGGATGAGTAAAACCGGGATGGCTTCAGATTGCGCGCCTCCTCCGGCGTGATTCCTGTCATTTTGGTGAATCCGGAATTGACGAATAGAATGTGATGGGACTCGTCGGCGACAATGACTCCTTCATTGAGAATCTCGAGAAGCTTCTCCATCTGGTTCGGCCATTTCGGCGTTCCAATTTGCATTTGTTTTTTCTTCAATAAGGTTGGTGGCATTTTGATAGAGCCTAATCCGCCGGTTTACGGCCGAACTTCCTGCCTATATTTGTTCATCGAGGATACACCGCCCAAAACGCGCGCCACGCAGCGGAGCAATCAAGTCGTGTTTAACGCGTGCAGCGAGGTGTTGCCGAGCGCGAAAGACCCGGGACTTGAAGTTTACCTGAGCAATGCCTAAGAACTTGGCTCCTTCTGCTACGGAAGCATCCTCGTAATGCCGGAGCGCGAAGGCCTGGTGGAGAAGCGGGCTCATTTGTCGAACTATGGCATCCACCAGGTGCAAGGTCTCAGACTCCGCGCACAAAGCCTCGGGGCCTCGCCGCGAGTCCGGAATTCTCTCCTGCCAGGATTCCTGTCCCTCGCCGGGCGCATCCGGAAAGACTTCCAGGTGCGAAGATTTCCGCTTGCGCAGAATCATGAGGGACGCGTTCATGACAATGCGAGTAAACCAGGTTGTTACAGC